>Ga0308157_10001069_pt1 | contig 65177 bp, 46 predicted proteins | sample PhyBR1_FD_201035 | JGI IMG/M metagenome (GOLD analysis project Ga0308157, IMG submission 201035) | Phyllosphere microbial communities from UC Gill Tract Community Farm, Albany, California, United States - DLSLB.R1 | ecosystem: Host-associated > Plants > Phyllosphere > Unclassified | place: USA... | reverse complement strand
GGTGCCCTGGTACGTTCCCGTGATTCCGGGCGGACCGATGTGGACGCCGACGCGCCCCGGCGCCGTCTGGGGCGACGCGGCCGTGCTCGTGCCGTGGACGCTCTTCGAGCGCTTCGACGACGTCGGCGTGCTCGACGCGCAGTACGACAGTGCGCGCGCGTGGGTCGATCAGGTGGCCGAGCTCGCGGGCGAGGACCGCCTGTGGAACACGGGCTTCCAGCTCGGCGACTGGCTCGACCCTGCGGCGCCGCCGCACGACCCTGCCGATGCGAAGACCGACAAGCACCTCGTCGCAACGGCGTACTTCGCGTGGTCGGCGCGTCGGCTGGCCGAGATCGCCGCCATCCTCGGTCGGCCCGAGGAAGCGGATTACCGCCGGCTTGCGGACGAGGTGCGCGCGGCATTCGTGCGCGAGTATTGGGATCCGCAGACCCACCGGCTCACGAGCGACGCCCAGACCGCGTACGCGCTCGCGATCCGCTTCGACCTGCTGGGTCCGGACGAGCGGCGTGCGGCCGGCGACCGGCTTGCCGCGCTCGTGGCCCAGGGCGGCAATCGCATCGCCGTCGGTTTCGCCGGCGTCAATGTGATCGCCGACGCGCTGAGCGCCACGGGGCATGCAGACGCGGCGTTCGACCTGCTCTTCGAGCGCAAGTGTCCCTCCTGGATGTACATGGTCGACCAGGGTGCAACCACGATATGGGAGAGGTGGGACAGCCTGCTGCCCGACGGCACCGTCAATCCGGGCCGCATGACGAGCTTCAACCACTACGCGCTCGGATCGATCGCCGATTGGATGCACCGCGTGGTCGCGGGGCTCGCGCCCGCGGAGCCGGGCTACCGCACGATCCGCTTCACCCCGACACCGGGACCGCTCACGTCGGCCTCGGCGCGGCACGAGACGCCGTACGGCGTCGCATCGATCGCGTGGGAGAGACGGGGCGAGGCCCTCGACGTCGAGATCGAGGTGCCTGTCGGTGCTCGCGGCATCGTCGAGCTGGCATCGGGGACGCAGGAGGTGGGCCCCGGAACGCACCGGTTGGTGGGCTGATCACGCGACGAACGCGAGCTCCTCTTGACGCACCCGGTGGCGCAGGGGCTTGCCCGCCACCAGGCGGTCGAGTTCGTCGAGCGCGCTGTCGCTCATGCGCAGGCGCTCGGCGCCGAGGGATCCTGCGATGTGTGGCGGAACCCTTCGATTTTCTCGTTCGTCTGCGGTCCTCAGGGGCGGGCACGTTTGTGCCAGACGCCGAGCGCGGTGCAGGCATCGCGCCGGGCGTAGGCGCGCTAGGTGTGATGTCCGGGGACGTCGCGTTCGACGGCAACGCCACGGTCCGCGTGCCAGAGACTGACAGCGGGCCACGCGGAAGCCAGGAAACGACGTCCCTGACCATCACGCCTAACCCTGAATGGCACACTGACGCCATGGCCGCCTTACTCCCCCGTATCGTTGCCGTCGTTCGCAGAAGGGAACGGCCGCGCTTCCTCATGCGCGCCCTGCGCACCGTCACCGCGCTGAAGATGTCCACCTGGAAGACGTACGATGTCGCCGTTCTCGGGTGGTGGTACGGGAAGAACTACGGATCGATCCTGACCTACTACGGGCTGACCCGGGCCGTCGAGAGGCTCGGCCGCTCGGTGCTCATGGTGCACGAGACTCTCGGTTACAGCGGCTACCGGGTCGCTTGGCCTGACGACATTCTGTCGATGGAGTTCGCCCGCCGAGTCGGCTATGCGCACACCGAGCAGATGCACTACTCAGAACTGCCCCGCCTGAACGACGTCGCCCGCACCTTCGTCGTCGGCAGCGACCAGCTCTGGAACCCGCTGATCGGCCGTGTGCACGACGACCTGTTCCTCGACTTCGTCGGTCCGCGGAACGACAGGGTCGCCTACGGAACCTCCTTCGGCAACCGCGGCACCGACATGTTCGAACCGTCCTTCGTCGCGAAGCACGCTGCGAACTTGCAGCGGTTCAAGGCGATCTCCGTGCGGGAGGAGTACGCGATCGACACGGCGCGCGACGTCTTCGGCGTGAAGGCCAGCTTGGTGGTGGATCCCGTCTTCCTGCTGCCCACCGAGCACTACAGAGACCTGGCATCCAAGGGCATGGTGACGCCCGAAGGCGAATACATGGCGGTGTTCTTCCTAGACCCCACGCGGGAGAAGACGGCCGTCGCGCAGGCGGTCGCCGACAAGCTCGGCTTCGAGAAGATCCTCGTGATTCCCAACCCCGAGGAGGGGCGCGAGCTGACCGCCTCCCTGTTCGCGGACGACCCCCGCGCCGAGATCATGGCGAAGGACGCTCCCGAGAACTTCCTGCGGGGCTACCGCGACTCGAGCTATGTCGTCACCGACAGCTTCCATGGTTCCGCGTTCGCTGCGATCTTCGAGAAGCCGTTCTCGTCGTTGTACAACGTGAAGCGCGGGGCGGACCGTTTCACGCATCTGATGACGTCGCTGGGCTTCGGCGACAGTCGCCGCGTGTTCGAGACCGACAGCGCGGAGAAGATCGCCGAGAACGCGAACGTCACGCGGGAGGTCGACTTCGCGAAGGCCCGCGAGTACATCGAGACCGGCCGCGCCTCCTCAATGGCGTGGCTGAAGGCCGCGCTGGACCCCGTGAAGAGGGGCTCTGCCCGCGGAGGTCGCCGCCAGACGCGGGGCTGATCATGTCGGAACGAGACTGATCCCGACGCTGGGCTTCTCCACCGGAACGAGCGCCCGCGTCCACGTCACGCCAGGTCGGCGCGCGTGAGCCTAACGGCGATGGCCTCTCCCTCGGGGATCGCGATCGGGTCGGATCCCGCGAATGCGAAGTCGCGGTGCACCTCGTCGAGCGCGAACGTGCCCGCGCGCGTGATCGTCATGTTCCACGTATCGATCAGGTCGACCACGTACCGGTCGCCCGCCTGCGGCTTCGTCTCGTCGGCGTAGCCAATGGGGATGCGGATCCGCCACGCACCCGGTGCCGAGGCGCCGAGATAGATCAGGTACTGCTTCGGCGCCCAGCCGACGCCGTACTCGGGGTCATCCCACTTGTCGATCGGGTTGAGGCCCGGCACGACGAGGTCGTCGAGCACGCCGCGCAGGAAGCCGAGGCGTGCGGGCGAGTCGCCCCGGAGTCGGCCGCCCTCGACGATGTGCAGGCTGCCGCTCTCGGTGTTGAAGCTCTCACCGTGCGAGGCATAACACCCCTCGATCGTCGTGATCCAGAACCGGTCGACGAGCTCCTTCGCGCTGAGTCGCCCCCACCGCGCTTCGGCGTTGCCCTCGTATTTGATCTCGTCGAGCACGATCGGCTTGTCGTACGCGTCGCGGTAAGTGCGCGCACGACCCGGCGCTTCCGTCACGGATCCGTTCTGGATCGACGCGTGCGTCACCCACGGGCGGTTGTTGTCGAAGATGTGCATCCAGTTGTGGATCGACCGCGGGTGATCGTACGGATCGATGCGCGCGACGAGTTCACCGAGACGGTCCCACCGGTCTTCGGGCCTCAGCAGCTGGTCGTACTCGTTGCACAGCGACCACCACACGTGGGGGAATGCCGCGAGGCGCGAAACGAGGTAGCGCGTGTAGATCGTGTCTTCCTCCTCGGTGAGCTCGTTGAGCCCGAACACTCCGCGATCGTAAGCGTTGAGGATCAGCACGTCAGCTTCGATCCCCGCCTCGCCCAGCTCCCGCACCAATCGATCGAGCCGCTGGAAGAACTCGGGCACCGGTCGCGTGACGTCCCAGCGATCGTCCGTCTTCTCGAACGGCATCAGCGTCGGCGCGTGTTCGACACTGCCGCCGGCTTGCGGGAACACCATGAAGCGCAGCTTGTTGAACCCCGCCTCGCTGAGCGACGCGACGGTGTCGGAGACCAGCGGCTCGTCTTGGTGGATCCAGTTGTACACGGTCGCCCCGACGGGGCGGAACGGCGTGCCGTCGGCGTGCGCGAAGTGGAAGGTCTCGGCGACACGCACCGGGCCGTGACCTTCAGCGCTTGAAACGTCGAAGGATCCGGACGTCTCGTCGAGGCGCGTCAGCGAGTTCGCGACCTTCCACGTCCACGCCCCCTCCGTCTCCGGCAGGAAGCGTGCACGATACGCGGTGCCGCCGTCCCAGAACCCATCGACCGAGGCCTCTTCGCCGGAGTCATGGCGGAAGGTCACCGTGATGGGCGCGACGGATCCCGCCGGCACGGCGCTCTCGCCGCGGAAGACGAGCTCGATGGGCTGATACAGGGCGTGGGTCACGGATCCTCCTCGATCGGGTGCGGAACTTCTCAGCGCCAGTCGTGCTCGGCCGTGAAACCGAGCTCGCGCTGGATCTTGCGGGTCGACATGAGCGACTCGTACTCTCCGAGATCATGGGCGACAGGCGTTCCCGAGAACCATCGCTCGGCGACGATCCGCGACGGTTCTGACATGCCCGACGTCGGGGCGGCGACGTTGTAGACGCGGAAGCCGGGCGCCGCATGGTGCAGCGCGAGCGACACGGCGCGGGCGCCGTCGCGGGCGTCGATCCAGCTGCCGATGAGGTCGCGCCGGTAATCGGCCTCGGCCGCGCGGTCGAAGGTGTCGTATTCGTTCTCGGCGACCACATTCGTGAAGCGTAGGGCCGTGTATGACGCAGATCCCCAGCGCGCGAACTGTTCGATGATCGCCTCTTCCGCGACCTTTCCGAGGCCGTACGTGTTGTTCGCGCTCGTGTACCCCTCATCGACGGGAAGCGCGGGCGGCGCCTCGTCGAAGGGGAAGCCCATAGCCGTGATGCTCGAGGCGATGACGACGTTGGCGATGCCGGCACGGTGCGCCGCATGCAGCACGTTGAACGATGCGGCCACGTTGGTGTGGAAGGTCGTCACATCGGGAACGATCCCGTTCACCGGGATCGCGGCGAGGTGCACGAGTGCTTCGAGTCCTGCATGGCGGGCCGTGACGCCGAGCAGGGCGTCGATCGTCTGACCGTAGTCGCCGAGGTCGACGCGGGTGAACCCCGGACCCGGTGCACCGACCAGATCGAACCCCACGACGTCGTGCCCTTCGCTGCGCAGACGGTCGACGGTCGCCCGCCCGAGCTTGCCGCTGCTTCCGGTCACGCCGACGATCATGTTCAGTCCCCACACTGGGTGAATAAAAACTCTAGGCCGAGTTTATCATCAGCAACCGGTTTCAGGCGACCATCGACTCACGCGCCGAGCACCATCGCGGGCTCCGGGCGGTGGACACCGGCCGGCCGGTAGCCGAGCACGCGCGAGATACCGACGAGGTCTGCGAGGTACCAGATGATCGCGAGCCACATCTCGGTGCCTTGCAGACCCGGCAGCTGGGCGTCGCGCTGCGGACCGTCGGTCGCAGCGGCGAAGGGGAAGCCCTCGCCAGGCACCCAGTGCGTCAGCGCGTCTTCGAGCAGCACTGTCGCGACGCGACGGATCTCATCGGCGCGATAGCCCGGTTGGTCCCGGCTTGCGAGCCACAGCGGATGCGCGACATCGAGCACGTTGCAGGCGTTCTGGCGCTCCCGCGCGAAGAAGCGGGCGTCGCGAGCGTGCGCCAGCACGGTGTCGATGACCGCGCGCGGCCGCGGCAGGGCGATGCCGAACTGCGCATAGCTGCCGCGCGATGCGCGATAGAAGCCGTTGACGATCTGCAGGTCGCCGTCTGCGGTGCCGGGCGTTCCCCACATGCCGGTGCGCGGATCCGTGTGCGTCGCAAGCCAGCCGAACAGGCCCGCGGCCGTCGCCGCTCGGCCGGGCGTCTCGTGACGGGTGTTCCACAGCAGCGCCGTGCCGACCATGTCGACGAAGTGCCCGCTGCGCCACGGTTCGCCGCGCCACGGCTGGGCGTCGATCCGCCGCAGCAGGTCGTCGGCGCCCAGTTCGTCGACCGCCGTGATCGGATGCTCCAACGCCGCGCCGAGCAGGTCGAGCGCGTAGCCGACGCACAGTACGTGGTAGTTCGCCTGATCGTTGTGCACGTCGAGCACGATCCGCTCGGGCACGCCGTCGTCGCCGTACGGCGGGATCATGCCGGTCGCGGGGTCCTGCAGCGCGAGAAGACGCGAGCGATGCACATCCGCCGTCAGCTGCGGGGGCACGTCGCCCGTGAGGTAGGCCGCGATCTCGATCGCGTCGCAGTGCGCGCGCACCGAGACCTCCCCCTCGGGCTTGTCGCGATAGCGCCCACCGGCGAGTGGCGGATCCCAAGACCGGGCGAGGATCGCCTCGGCGTCGCTGCGCGCGGCATCCGCGAACGCGGCGAGGCGCGTCGCGAGGTCCCCGGTGGGCGCGTCCGGCGCCACTCGCCAGCGCTTCACGCGGGCCGGGTTGCCGGCGACGACGGCGCCCGCCGGCACGTCCTTCGTGACGATGGACCCGGCCGCGATCATGGCACGATCGCCGATCGTCACGCCGTCGACGATCATCACGTGGGATCCGACCCATACGTCGTCGCCGATCGCGATGCCCTTCGACGTGAGCGGCTGCTTGAAGACCCAGGTCTCGGGGTCATCCATCGTGTGGTTGAACGCGAGGATCGACGTGTGTGCGCCGATGCGTACGGCATCGCCGAGGGTGATCTCGCCGCGCACCACCGTGAACGGGTTGATCGTGCAGTTCGTGCCCGTCACGAGCGTGCCGGTGACGTACGCATGGCCCGCGATGTACGAGCTGTACCCGAGATCGAGCCGGTCGGTCTGCACCGCGGCGATCTCGGAGATGAAGCACCGCTCGGCGATGTGGGTGTCGGGCTCGGCGGCCATCAGCTGCCGTTGGAGATCGACCTGCCGCTGCTTCGCGTCGTCATCGGCGTGGTCCCAGAAGAACCACGGCGAATAGTCGAAGTGGTTCGTGTCGAACGGGGAAGTCGGCATCGTCGTCCCTTCAGAGCGTCTGCTCCCGGAACACTAACTCAGCTGCAACGTGCGCCGCCGCCCGTTCGATCACACTCGATCACTCCGCCGATTATGCTCGTCGCATGCGCGGATCCGAGCTCATCGCGCTAGAATCTGCATAAAGATTCTGTCCTGAGATTTCCCACGCACTGCCGCAGGTGCGGACCTCGGACAATGGAGCTCGCGTGACACCGACATCGTTTCCCCAGGCCGACGGCCAGACGCGCCTCATGACGAAGATTGCGCGAATGTACCACGAGCGCGGCATTCGTCAGGCCGAGATCGCCGCCACCCTGAGCATCTCGCAGGCGAAGGTCTCCCGCTTGCTCAAGCGCGCGGAGAAGGCCGGCATCATCCGCACGATCGTGAGCTCCGCTCCGGGCGTGTACGGCGAGCTCGAAGACGAGCTCGAAGCGCGTTTCGGCCTCAAAGAAGCCGTGATCGTCGATGTCGACGACGATGCCGACGACGGTGACGTGCTGGCAGCGATCGGCGCCGGCGCCGCCGGCTACCTCGAGGCGTCGTTCTCGGGCAACGATCGCGTCGGCGTCTCGTCGTGGAGCCAGACGGTCCTCGCGATGGTCGACCGCATGCGTCCGCTCAATCCGCGCGGCGCCAAGGAAGTCATACAGCTGCTCGGCGGCCTCGGGGCGCCAGAAGCGCAGAGCCACTCGAACCGCATCCTCGGCGAGCTGGCACGGATGATCGGGGCGGATCCCGTCTACGTGTCGGCACCGGGGATCGTTGCCGACACCGCGATGCGCGACAGCCTGCTGCGCGATGTCTCGATGCAGGAGGTCACGCGCCACTGGCAGGAGCTCTCGGTCGCCATCATGGGTATCGGCAGCATCGAGCCGTCTGACGTGCTCGAGTCGAGCGGCAACGCGTTCTCGTCGGAAGAGCGCCGCCAGCTCCTCGACAGCGGCGCCGTAGGAGACATCTGCCACCGGATCTTCCGGGCCGACGGATCTCTTGTGGAGGGCGACCTCGACGACCGCATCATCGCGATCCCGACCGAGGCGATCATGCGCATCCCACGCCGCGTCGGCCTCGCCGGCGGTCCCCGGAAGATCCCGGCGATCCGCGGTGCTCTCGCGGGCGGATGGATCACCACGCTCATCACCGACGTACGCACGGCGGAGACGCTTCTCGACTGACCCCACGAGGGTGGGCATGTTGTGCGGGCTGCACGCCAGGTGAGCCCGCACAACATGGCGCCCCGTTCTCAGGCGGCCACGAACCGCACCGCGATCCAGGGCGAGCCCGGCAGGTCGATCGCGGGGCGCGCCGGATCCTGGTTGCCCTTGTCGGTCTTGCCGATGTTGAACACGCCCGCCGGAGTGACGGTCATGTTCCAAGTGTCGATGATGTCAGCCCGGTACGAGCGGCCCGAGCCGCTCGGCAGCACGACTTCCCACGACGTCGGCGCATCCTCGCCGAAGTAGCGCATGTAGTACTCGTTGTCGACGCCGGCGGTGTCGTAGCCCCAGTCGGGCTGAAGCGCATCGATTCCGGGTGCCGGGCCGTCCTGCATGATCTGCTTGAGGAACGCGAGGCGCGGCGCGCTCTCGCCGTTCAGCACGCCGCCCTGGCCGAGCCAGGAGGTGCTGGGGCTCTGTGCCTCGTTGAGCGTTTCGCTGTGGCCGCAGTACGTGCCGCCGACGAACGTGTGCCAGAACCTGCTCGTCATCTCCTCGCCCGACAGCTGGCCCCAGCGCGCGTCGATGTTGCCCTCGTAGGCGACCTCGTCGAACACGACTGGCTTGAGCGCGAACTGACGGTGCAGGTGGGCACGAATGCCGTCCATCGCCGCACCGCCGCTCTGGATGCTCGCGTGCGTGACCCACGGCTTGCGCGCGTCGTAGTAGATGTTCTTGTTGTGGATCGACCGCAACCGGTCGTGCGCGTCGACCTCCTTGAGCAGCGCGCCCAGGTGGTCCCAGTCGTCGAGCGTCTTGACCTCGTTGTCGTCATATTCGTTCGCGAGCGACCACCAGACGTTGCGGTATGCGCCGAACCGGGCCGTGATGTAGCGCACGTAGCGCTCGTCGTCGGCCCGCTTCATGTTCGAGTATCCGCGATCGTTGTCGTAGGGGTGGTAGAGCACGACGTCGGCCTGGATGCCGAGCGCCAGCAACCGCTCGATGCGATTCTCGTAGCGGCGAAAGTACGACACCTCGAAGCGCGTCGGATCCCAGTCACCGGGAGCCTCCCCGGTCCTGACGAACGGATCTGTCACCTCGGACGGCACATTGGAGAAGAACAGCATGCGGATCTTGTTGAACGGCGACACGGCCAGCGTCTCGAGGGTCAGATCGCACTTCTCATCCGATTGCTGCGCCCATGAGTAAGACGTCGTGCCGATCTGCCGGTACGGCGAACCATCCGCGTGGATGAAGTGATAGCCGCCCTCGTGGACCTTCACGGGGCCGTGGTTGCCCTCGGACGGATCCGTGACCGTCATGCGGCCGCGCCGGCGCAGCCTGCGGTCGTTGCTCGTGATCTCCCACTCCCACCGGCCGGTCTCGGGCGGCGAGAACCGCACGCGATAGATGCCGTCGCCGTCGTAGAAGCCGGGCACCGTGATGGTCTGACCGGCGCCGCGGAAGATGGCCGCGAGGGTGATGTCCACGAAGGGGTTGCCGCTGGACGTACCCTTCAGCTCGATCTCGTACAGCCCCCAGCGCTCTGCGGTGCCGCGCTGCGCAGACGTTTGATCATCGGCGGACACGGTCGTGGCGCCCGCCGCCGAGGGGAATCCAATCGCGGCCGCTGCGCCGATTGCAGCAGCCCCGGTCAGAACGGTTCGTCGTGTGATCTTCATCGATCATGCTCCAGATGAGTTCGGTGTTCAGAACGGTTGACGTGCCGAGCGTACCGAGGAATGAGTATCGTCGCTATATCGTATAAATATGCATTGTGAGCGTAGCGCGCGCCTGATCGCCGCCCGACGCGTACGGTCGGGCGGCGATCAGGTATCGAGCGTCAGCCCTGGGCGAGCCGGTCGGCGAGCCGCGTGATACCGGGCCGCAGGCTCGTCAGCACGGGCACGTCGACCGACGCGCGATCGGCCGCGCTCGCCATCGACGCCTGCGCCAGCACGACGACATCGGCGGCAGTCGCGACCCGTTCGATCGCGGCGACGACGAGCGCGTCGTGCGTCTCGCGATCGCCGCTCGCGACGGCCTCGAACGCGCCGTCGACGACCTCTGCCTCGAGGGTCGGATCCTTGCCCGCCAGCGCGGCGCGCTCACGGATCAGTGCGACGGTCGGCGCGCACGTCGTCGGCAGGGTCGCGACGACGGCGATCCGCTCGCCTGAGGCGACGGCCTCGTCGACCATCGCCTCATCGATCCGGAGCACGTCGATCCCCACGCGTTCGGCGGTGGGCACGGCGAGCTGCGAGATGGACGAGCACGTGAGCATCACGGCATCGGCGCCCGCCGCCTTCGCGCTCTCCACGAGGTTCGCGACGCGCTGAGGCACCGACTCGGCGACCTCCGGATCGCGCAAGTCCGCGACGATGCGGTCGTCGAGGTAGTTGATCGGCGTCGCCCCCGGCAGCAGCTCGCGAACGAGCTCCATCACCGGCGGGATCACGACCGCCCCGGTATGCAGAAACGCGATCTTCGTCATACTGCTATCCCTTCACGGATCCGGCGGCCATGCCCGCCATGATCTTCTTGTTGAGGAAGATGAACACGATCAGCAATGCCACGATGTTGATGCTCACGGCCGCGAACAGCGCACCGTAGTTGGTCCCACCGTACTGATCCGACAGGCTCAGCAGACCGACCTGGATCGTGGCGAGGTCGGGCCTCGTCGTGAACGTCAGGGCGATGAGCAGGTCGTTGAACACGCTGAAGAACTGCACGAGGCCGATCGTCAGCATGGCGTTCTTCATCATGGGGATGCCGATCACGAAGAACGAGCGCAACGGGCTCGAGCCGTCCATCGTCGCCGCCTCGAACAGCTCGCGCGGCACGGAGCGGAAGTAGGCCGCCATGAGGAACGTCGTGAGGGGAATGCCCATCGCTGTGTACGTGAGGATCATCGGCAGCAGACTGTCGGTGATGCCGATCTTGAAGTACGCGGTGAACAGCGGCACGAGGATCATCTGCCCGGGCACCATGATGCCCGCCATGATCAGCAGCAGTGTCGGCCTGCGTCCCTTCCAGACCATGACCTCGAGCGCGTAACCGGCGGCGACGCCGAGGAAGATGATGAGCACGACCGATGGGACCGTCACGATCAGGCTGTTGCGGTAGTTGAGCGCGATGTTGCCGCGTGTGAACGCCTCGATGTAGTTCGCGAAATTGAGGCTCTCCGGCAGGGCCCACGTCGGATTTGCGAAGAACTCACCCTGCGTCTTGAACGACCCGAGGATCATCCACAGCATCGGGTACAGCACGACGACCAGCAGCACTGTGACCGACAGCCACACCGGGATGCGGCGCAAGATGCGCTTGGCCCGCCGCGATGCGCCGCGACGAGGCAGTTTGCGCGAGACGGGCTCGGCCTGAATCAGGTTCTGGGTAGCGCTCATCTCAGTCCTCCGTCCGCTTCGCCGACGACCGGAACACGGTGACCGTGAACACCAGGCAGAGCAGGGTGAGCACGAGGGCGATTGTCGAGCCGTAGCCGTACTCGGCGTACTCGAAAGCGGTGCGATACATGTACAGCGTGAGTGGAGAGGTCGAGGTGCCGGGCCCGCCGTTGTTCAGCGCGAGCAGGCTGTCGAACACCTTGAGCGTCGAGTTGAAGCTGAAGATGATCGACGACAGCAAGATCGGCGCCGACAGCGGCAGCACGATGTGACGCACGAGGCGCAGCCCGCTGGCGCCGTCGATGCGCGCCGACTCGATGACCTCGTCGGGGATGTCGAGGAGCCCCGTGTACAGCAGCACCGCATAGAACCCCATCGAGGTCCACAGCGTCATCAGGATCGCAACCGTCATCGTGCCGGACGTCGTCGCGAGGAACTCGACGCTGTCGCCGCCGAAGAAGTTGATGACATCGTTGACGGGCCCCTGGTTGTCACCGACGGCCACGAAGCTCTTGAAGAGCATCGCCACGGCGACCGTCGGCAGCACCATCGGGAAGAACACTGCTGTGCGCAGGAAGGCCGAGCCCTTGCGCAGCACGAACACGTACATCAGCGCGAGCAGATACCCCATCACGACCTGGGCGGCCGTCATCACGACCGCGAAGTACACCGTCACCCACAACGCGTGGAGCGCGGGGCCGTCGGTGAAGAAGGTCGTGAAGTTGTCGAGACCGACGAACTCGAACCCGCGCAGGGTGTTGCCTTCGAAGAACGAGAGGCCGAGCGACCAGAGCACGGGCACGACCTTGAGCAGGCCGTACACCGCGAGCACGGGCACGAGCAGGATGAGGACCGTCTTGCGATCCCCGAAGACACGCGACATCTACCGCACCTTCCGTGTCGTGGCCCGGCCCCTCCTCGGCAGGAAGGGCCGGGCGATGTGGGGTTTAGAGCGAGGCCTCGATGCTCGCCTGGAGCTCGGCCATGTAGTCTTCGGCGCTCATCTGACCGGTCACGAGCAGGCTCGCGTTCGTCGAGGCGAGCGAGTTCGATTTGGCATCGAACAGCGCCTCGAACCAGAGCACCGTCTCGTCGATGCCCTCGACCTTCTCCTGCACCACTGCGGTGGCCGCCGGCACGTCGGTCACCTCATCGTTGATCTTGAAGCCGGAGACGATGCCCGCGCTGTCGAGAGCCTGCGCTCCGTAGTTCTCCGCGATGCACTCGAACCAGGCCGTCGTGTTCGGGCCCATGGTCTCGGCGTTCGCCGACATCGCGGCGCCTGCGTTCGCGGCCCACTGGTTGATGTCACCGGCACCGCCCTCGACGGCGGGGAACGGCATGAACCCGACGTTCTCCTCGCCGATCTCGTTCTGCTCGGGGTCGTTGATGTTGCTCAGCAGCCACGATCCGTCGTACTTCATCGCCGCCTTGCCCGTGAGGAAGGCAGCGGCAGACGTGCCCGAGTCCATGGTCGAGAACCCGTCGCCGAAGTAGCCCTCGTCGGCGAGCTGCTTGAGCGCCTCGGCGCCCGCGAGGTACTCGGGATCCGTGAGCTTCGCCTCGCCGTCGGCGATCTTCTGCATCGCATCGGGCCCGACGTTGCGGAAGATGTACATCCCCATGAGTCGCGTCATCGGCCACCCGTCGGCACCCGCCGTCGTGAGGGGCTGGTAGCCCGCCTCTTCGAGGGCGGCGCTGGCATCGAGCAGCTCTGCGAAGGTCTGGGGCTCGTCGACCCCGGCCTCCGAGAACATCTGCTTGTTGTACCAAATGCCCTCGAGGTTGTACTGGTACGGCAGTGAGACCATGCCGCCGTAGACGTTGTTCACGGTCGAAGCGGCCGCGGGGAGGATGTTCTCGAACGCGTCGCCGAGCACCTCTTCGTAGTCGGCGACCATGCCGCCCGCCCCGAGGTCCCCGTCGGGCCGCACCATGTCGGTGCCCGCGATGAAGTGCTGTGGCAGTGCGCCCTGACTCGCGAGCTGCGTGACCTTCTGCACCGTGTCGGCCTGCGCCGTCTTCTGGTGCTCGAGCGGCATCGCCTCGTTCTGCTCTGCGCACGCGCCCTCGGCGAGCTGTGTGAGCTGGTCCTCGAGCGCCTGGTTCTCGTTCGCGGTGAGCACCGTGAACGAGCCGGGCTCGTCGCTCGCACCGCCGGCGCCGCCGGACGGGTCGTTCGACCCACCGGAGCAACCGGCGAGAGCAGCGACGGCGACGAGCGATAGGCCTGTGAGAACCAGGCGTCTGCGTGAGTTGCGGATGGTCATGAGCGTCCTCCTTGACGTGGTGCGGGGTACGCGAGAACAGTAGGAAAGATTCGTGTTCGCGTCAACACTCGGGGTTGAATTTTTATCCAAACTGTGACTGAATCGACATTACACGACGTTCTCCGGAAGGATCCCCATGACAGCGGCACCCCGCGAAAGAGCCCCGATGACGCACCTCGGCGCCGCCGAAGCTCGATGGTCGAACGGCTTCTGGAGCCGCATCCACGAACGCACGCGCGACGTGACGATTCCACAGATCTGGGCGAGCCTCAGCGACCCGGAGGTCAGCCCCGGGCTTCGCAACTTCCAGATCGCGCTCGGCGAGCGTGAGGGGCAGCACATCGGCCCGCCCTTCATGGACGGCGACATGTACAAGTGGATGGAGGCTGCGATCGACAGCCTCGAGACGGATCCGAACGAAGAGCTCGCTGAACGGATCGAGCAGCTGGCCGGAGCGATCTCGCGGGTGCAGCGCGACGACGGGTATGTGCATACCCCCACGGCGATCGCCGAGCGCAACGGTGACGCGGTGACGGCGCTCGCCGACCGGTTCAACTTCGAGACCTACAACCTCGGTCACCTGATCAGCGCCGGCGTGCGCCACTACGAGGTGACTGGCAGCGAGTCGCTGCTCGCGATCGGAAAGAACGCCGCGCGATTCCTCGAGCACCTCGCGAACGACAAGCCGCTCGAACTCGCGCGCAGCGCGATCTGTCCATCGCACTACATGGCGGTCATGGAGCTGTTCCGGCTGACGCGCGACCGCCGCTACCTCGAGCTCGCGCAGACCTTCCTGCGCGTGCGCGACGACTTCGACGAGGGCGGCGACGACAACCAGGATCGCATCGCCGTGCGCGATCAGTACGCGGTCGCCGGCCACGCTGTGCGTGCGAACTATCTCTACGCGGGTCTGGCCGATCTCGTACTCGAGACGGGCGACACCGAGCTCCGCGCCGTTCTCGAGCGGCTGTGGACCGATGTCGTCGACACGAAGATGTACCTCACCGGCGGCTGCGGGGCTCTGTACGATGGTGCCTCTCCCGACGGCCACCCGTGGCAGGGCGAGATCAGCCGCGTGCACCAGGCGTACGGCCGCGCCTATCAGCTGCCGAACACGACCGCGCACGCCGAGTCGTGCGCGAACATCGGAATGATCTTCTGGAGCGAACGGATGCTCGCCCTCACCGGCGATGCGAAGTACGCCGATGTGATCGAACGCATCGCGTACAACGTGCTGCTCGCGAGCATCAGCCTCTCGGGCGACGCCTACTTCTACACGAACGCGCTGCGCCAGGTGCGCGGCCTTCCCTTCGAACTGCGCCGCCCGGGCGATACGGGTCAGCCGGTCGTGCCATCACCGCCGCCGTCGGACGAGCGCCTGCGCCAGGAGTACATGACATGCTTCTGCTGCCCGCCGAACATCGCGCGAGCGCTCGCGAGCTTCCACACTCGCGCAGCCTCCATCGGCGCAGACGGCCTGTTCGTCAACCAGTACGGCGGCAGCGAGATCTCCGTCGCGCGTGACGGCGCGCGCCTCTCGCTCCGTGAGGAGAGCGAGTACCCATGGAACGGCCGGATCGCGTTCACGGTCGCCGATTCGGCGGGATCCCTGCCTCTGAACCTGCGGATCCCGGGCTGGTCGTCGGGTGCGTCGCTCACCGTCAACGGCGACAGCGTGGCGGTCTCGGACCCCGGTACCTACACGCGGGTGCAGCGCGAGTGGCGAGCCGGCGACGAGATCGTGCTCGACGTGCCGATGCCGGTCCGCGCGCTGCGCGGACACCGGCTCGCCGAAGAGCTGACGGGACAGGTCGCGGTGCAGCGCGGACCGGTCGTCTACTGCCTGGAGAGCGCCGACCTGCCGGATGGCGTGCTGCTCGAACAGGCGGCGTGGCGCCGCGGATCCGCCCTGTCGCCAGTGCAGACCGAGATCGCCGGCATGCGCCTGACCGCGCTCGAGAGCGAGCTGCAGGTGCTGCCGATCGCCGACTCGGATGCGCTGTACGACGACCTCGAAGATGCGGCAGTGAGGACTGCTCCGGCCAGGCTCGTGCCCTACTTCGCGTGGGGCAACCGCGGGCCGGGCGAGATGTCCGTGTGGCTTCCGGTGGTGTGGTGATCGGGCGCATGAGCAGCAGTCGGGTCATCGCGACCTACATCATCGAGACCTCCCTGCCGCTGCAGCAGGCGGCGGAAGTGCTTGCGGGCGAGCAGTCGACGGGCACGTTCGTGCGCGTCGAGCGCGAGTCCGACGACATTCGCGCACGCTTCGCCGCGCAGGTCGTGCAGATCGAAGAGCTCCCGCCGAGCGGATCCGCGCCCCTTCCGGGAACGGTCGGCGACCCTCGTGACCGCAGGCGTGCCCGTGTGCGCGTGCAGTTCCCGCTCGACAATTTCGGCCCGTCGCTGCCCAACCTCTTGGCGGCCGTCGCCGGCAACCTGTTCGAGATCAAAGAGCTCGCGGCGATCCGCCTGGTCGACCTCGACCTGCCTCGCGAGTTCGCCGACCGCTATGCCGGACCCGCGTTCGGCGTCGAGGGCACCCGCCGGCTCACGGGGCGCGCCGAGGGTGCGATGCTCGGCACGATCATCAAGCCCAGCATCGGCCTGTCACCGCAGGAGACGGCGGAGGTCGTCGCCGACCTCGCCGATGCGGGGATCGACTTCATCAAGGACGACGAGCTGCAGGGCAACGGCCCTCACTCTCCGCTCGAAGAGCGCGTCAAGGCGATCATGCCCGTGCTCCATCGCTACGCCGACCGCACGGGCAAGATGCCGATGTACGCGTTCAACATCACTGACGACATCGACCGCCTCGAGCGCAACCACGACCTCGTGCTCGCGGCCGGGGGCACCTGCGTCATGGCGTGCATCAACTTGGTGGGCTTGTCAGGGCTGGAGTTCCTGCGAAACCACGCGGAGGTGCCGATCCACGGGCATCGCGCGATGCTGGGATCCATCGCCCGCAGCGACCAGGTGGGCATCGCGTTCCGTGCGTGGCAGAAGCTCGCGCGGCTCTGCGGCGCCGACCACCTGCACACCAACGGCATCAGCAACAAGTTCTATGAGTCGGACGAGCAGGTGCTCGATGCGATCACCGACGTGCGCGCGCCGCTGCACGACCTCACGCCCACGGTTCCGGTGCTGAGCTCGGGGCAATGGGCGGGTCTCGCGCACGCCACGTTCCAGGCGACGGGCACGGCGGATATGCTCGTGCTGTCAGGAGGCGGCATCCACGGTCATCCCGACGGCATCGCGGGCGGCGTCGCCAGCATGCGGGAGGCGTGGTCGTCGGCCGAGCGCGGAGAGACCGCCGAACAGGCCTTCGCATCGTCCGCGGCCATCCGACGCGCGGCAGAGAGGTTCGGCAGGATTCGTGTCTGACGTGCGCGTCGCGTTCTACGGCGACGACTTCACGGGAAGCGTCGACGTGCTGCTGCAGTTCGCGAGGCGGGGTCATCGTGCGCGGCTCTTCGTCGGGCGTCCCACCCGCGAGGCGCTCGCCGAGGCTGCGCGCAACAACGACGCGGTGGGGGTCGCCGGGATCGCGAGATCGCTCACGACCACGGAGATCGCCGACGAGGTGGGACCGACGCTGGATCTGCTGCTCACGCTCGCCCCTCACGTTCTGCAGTACAAGGCGTGCTCGACGGCCGACTCGTCGCCCGAGATCGGCAGCATCGGGCGCGTGCTCGAGATCGCGCGCGACAAAGTTCCGGGCCCCGCGCCGATACTGTTCGCGCAACCCGATTTCGGCAGGTACACGGCGTTCGGCCATCACTTCGCGGCAGAGCGCGGCACTGTCTACCGACTCGACCGACAGCCGACGATGTCGCAGCATCCGTCGACGCCGATGCGAGAATCGGATCTCGCGGAGCACCTGCGCGGCCAGACCGACCTGGCGATCGACAGCATCCCCTTCACCGCCTACGCCGGCCCCGCCGAAGAGCGCAGGCGCGCCGCTTCCGCGGAGAAGGTCGCCGACGAGGATCCGCAGTCGAGACCCCTCTCCGCTGCTGCGGCTTCGCTCGCGCAGCACCTGCGCTCCACCGACGCCGCCGGAGTCGTGCTCGACGCGCTCGATGACGACCACCTGCGCGTGATCGGCGAGGCCGTCACGTCTCTTGAGCGCACCGTCTTCGCAATCGGATCCGGCGGCCTCAGCCACGCGATCGCGCTCGCGCATCCGCGCACGGCGGACCCGATCCCCGCACGAGGACGCGAGACCGGGCCCGTGCTCGCGGTATCGGGCAGTCGGTCCGCGCAGACGCGCCGCCAGGCCGACGCCGCGCGTGCGGCGGGATGGCTCGTGCGCCCGCTGTCTCTTCAGCCCGATGCGTCCTTCGACGATGTGCTCGAAGCGCTCGGCTCGGGGCGAAGCGTCGTGCTGACCTCCGACGATGCAGACGCGTCGCTCATCCCGGCCGAGCAGCTGCTCCAGACGATCTCCGCCGCATGCGTCCGCGCGGTCGACGCGGCTCTCCGTGCCGGCGCCACGCGCCGCGTCATCGTCTGCGGCGGCGACACGTCGAGCCGGGTCGCGACGCAGCTCGGCGTCGCGTCGCTCTCGATCGCCGCCAACCCGTGGGATAACGTCGTGCTGCTGACGGCGCACGCCGCCGATCCCGCCATCGATGGCGCCGAACTGCTGCTCAAGGGCGGGCAGGTCGGCGACGACGACCTTTTCGAGGCCGTGCGCGAGAACTGAGAGTCGACGAGAATGAGACGCACAATGCCCACCATTGCGATCATCGGAGCCGGCCCCGGACTCGGGGCCGCTGTCGCCCGTCGTTTCGCGCGCGAGGGGTACTCGATCGCGCTCATCTCGCGTGATCGGACGAAGCTCGACGACCTCGCCCGACGGCTCCAGGAAGAGGGCGCGACGGTGCGCGGATACGCGGCCGACGTGCGGGACGGCGCTTCCCTCGAGTCAGCGCTCGAACAGGCCGCGTCCGAACTCGGGCCGATCACGACTCTCCAGTACAGCCCGCTCCCCGCGAAGACGTACCTCAAGAATGTGCTCGAGCTGACCCCGGAGTTGGCGCTGGAAGCGCTCCGGTTCTCCGCGCTCGGGCTCATTCATTCCGTGCGCGCCGTGCTTCCGTCGATGCGCGAATCGGGCGACGGCAGCATCATCTTGATCAACGGCGGAACGTCCGTGAAGTCGCGCGCCGGGTTCGCCGGCACCTCGGTCGCCTTCCCGGCCGAGAGCGCCTACGGCGAGATGCTGCACGAGGCGCTCTCAGGAGAGGGTGTCCGCGTCGCCCAGCTCGTGATTCCGGGTGCGATCCCGAAGCTCCGCCTCGAGAACGGCATCGACGACGTCGCCGAGCGCATCTGGGAGCTCCACCGCACCCCGGGAGAGTTCCGCACAATGCTCATCCCCCTCGACGAAGGCCGCGAGTAGACCGCTGACCCCGCGTATTCGCACCGCGGCCGTCAGGTCACGATCTGACGCCGCGTCACGGCGGGGGCGCTGCCACCGATTCGCGCTGGATCAGAACCGGCTGCTCATCGACCGTCTTCTCTTCGACCGCTCCGCCGTCGATCCGGCGGAGCAGCGAGGCGACCGATTCACGGCCGAGGCTCGCCATCGGCATGCGAACCGTCGTCAGCTTCGGCACGGTGATCTCGACGTGTGCGACGTCGTGCAGCGCGACGAGCGACAGATCCTCCGGCACACGGATGCCCATCTCGGCCGCTTCGCTCAACACTCCGAATGCGGCATTGACGTTCGCTGCCACGAGCGCTGTCGGGCGACCCGGTCGGCTCAACAGGAGTCTCGCCGCGTCTCGGCCCTGGCGGAGGCCGTATCCGAGGTGCGTCGCCAGTCTCGCGTCCGGCGCGATGCCGGCCTGAGCGAGCGCATCGCCCACGCCCAGCTCTCGGCGTGCGCTCGTATCGATGGTTCCACCGACGAAGCCGATACGTCGATGCCCGTTGCGCACCAGGTGATCTGCCGCGAGAGCGCCTGCCGCCCGATCAGGGAGCGCCACTGTACTCACGCCCTCCAGCGGGCCGTTATTGACGAAGACAACGCGCTGCGATTCTGGCAATGCGCTCGCGACGAGCGCGGCATCTGTGTCATCGCGCTTCTGGAACAGCACGCCGTCAACGCGCCGTTCCTGAATGAGTCGTGCGAAGCCGGCCGCGCCAGGCTGCGTCTCGGCCGATGATCCCAAGAGGAGGTAGTACCCGCGCTTCAGAGCCTCCGCCTCGATTGCCGTCGCTAACTCAGCGAAGGTCGCGTTCGTGACGTCGGGCACCACGAGAGCGAGCAGATGTGTGCGGGAATTGCGAAGATTCCGGCCAGCGGAGTTCGGAACGTAGCGCAGGAGCTCCGCGGAGCGGACGATGCGAGCTTTCGTCTCCGGCCTGGCCCGAACGCTCGGGTCTCCGTTCAACACGCGGGACACGACCGAGATCGATACACCGCTATGCTCGGCCACGTCTTTGAGGGTAGCCATAGCACTTCATCTTACGGGCCCCGCGCGCAGCCACCGGTACGGCGCGGAGCCCGAGATATCACCCCTTCAGCGCGCCCTGCGCGGCGTTATCCATCACCGTGCGCCGGAAGATCAGGAACAGGATCACCAGTGGGATAGTGGCGACAAGTGTTCCGGCCATGACAACGGAGTAATCCACGGATCCGTACGCACCACGCAGCAGCGCGAGGGCCAATGGCAGCGTGGCCTTCTCAGGATCGTTGAGCACCAGCAACGGCCACAGGTACTCGTTCCAGTTCCACATGATCTGGAAGATCGCGAAAGCGGCGATCGGTGCCTTCAAGCCGGGCACCCCGATGTGCAGGAAGACGCGAAGAAACCCCGCCCCGTCGACGCGCGATGCCTCGAGCAGCTCATCAGGGATCGCGGCGGATCCCTGGCGCATCCAGAAGATACCGAACGCGGTCGCAGCACCGGGCAGGATCAGGGGCCAGTAGGTGTTGATCCAGCCCAGTTCCGCGTAGATCTGAAAGGTCGGTACGAGAGCCACTCCGGTGGGGAGAACCATCGTCACCAGCAGAATCGCGAACAGCCGATCGCGCCCGGGGAAACGGTACTTCGCGAAGACGAAACCACCGAGGGCAGCGAAGAACACCTGCACCGCGGAAGACACGACCGTGACGAACACCGAGTTGAGAAACGATCGCCCGAACGGCGAGCCGTCCAAGACCGTGCCGAAATTCTCGAAGAACGATGTGCCCGGCCACAGCCGCGGCGGGGAGGTGAAGATCTCCGATGTCGAGCTTGTCGCCATCACGACGAGCCAATAGAAGGGGAACGCGTAGATGAGCGCTGAGATCAGCAGGATGATGTGCGATGCGATGGGCCGACGGACGCGCCGGGTCAGCGGCGGCTTTCCGTTCTTCGTGGCGACCAGCGTTGCCGTTTGGGTTGCCATCAGTTCTCCCGGTTGAGCTTCAAGAAGCGCGAGTTCAGCGCCGCCAGGATGATCAGGACGAAGAAGATCGCCCATCCGATCGCCGCGGCGTATCCGAGATCGGGTTCGACGCTCGCCGACGATCCGGTTCCGAGGTACATGACCTGCAGATACATCATCGTGAGGCCGCTGTCAGCCGGTCCTGTACCTCCGCTCAGTAGCACTTGCGGCTGGGTGAACAGCTGCAGACCGCCGATGGATCCGGTGATGGCGACGAACACGATCGTCGGGCGTAGCAACGGCACAGTGATCGACCAGAACCGGCGTATCGGTCCTGCTCCGTCGATCTCCGCTGCTTCGTAGAGCTCCGGGGCGATTCCCGAGAGACCCGCGAGGAAGATCACCATGAAATAGCCCAGGCTGTGCCAGATGATCATGAGCGCGATGACGATCCGCACGCCCCATGGCGAGTTGAGCCAGGGGACCGCTCCGATACCGACGAACTCAAGCAGCTTGTTGATGATGCCGTAATCGCGCGAGAACAGCGACTGAAAGATCACCGCGATGGCGACGATCGAGGTGACCTGCGGCAGGAAGAAGAGAGTCTGGTAGATGCTTCGGCCGACCAACCTCCTGTTGCTCAGCAGCACGGCCCCGACGAGGGCGCCGAGGATCACGGGGATCTGCCCGAGCACGAAGATCAGCACCGTGTTGCCGAGCGCGCGGATGAACTCACCTTCGGCGAACAGGCGCTTGAACTGGTCCAGCCCGACGAACTCCTGCTCGCCCAGTCCGTTCCACGACACCGTGCTCAGCTGGATCGCGTAGATCAGCGGCACGATGCCGAAGCAGAGGAACAGGATGAAGAACGGCGAGATCGACAGATACTCGCGCCAGTGCTTAACGATTGCGGGCCGCTTGGCCCCTGGTCGTTCGATGGTGCTCTTCATGCGAGCTCTCTCAGCCCTCAACGTCGGCGTTCGCCTCGATGAAGTCCTGGAACGTCGACTCCGGATCGAGACCCCGGTCGGCGATCTCCTGCAACGCGGTGCGCGCCTCGCTCTCGATCACCGAGGTTCCCGCGGCCGCGCGAGCGAGCTCGGCATTCTCAGCGATCTCTGCGAAGACACCGAACGCATCCTGGCCACCGTAGAAGGGGTCGCCCGCGCGCAGGTCTTCGTCGTCGTAGAGCGCGGCGGTTCCGGGGAACAGGCCCTGCTCGGTGTATGCGGCTTTCATGGCCTCAGGCGACGCGAGGAACATCGCGACCTCCGCCGCGGCCTCCGGGTTCTCAGATGTCGCGAGGGCGGTGGAGTACGACCCCGTCAGCGAGGCTGTGCCGCCGGGCGTCTGCGCGACTCGCCACACGTCGGAATCTTCACCGGCCGCTGGCTTAAGGATGCCTTCCTCGTAGCCCGGCCCGACGAAGGCGATCAGGCTGTCCTGGGCAACCGCGGAGTTCCACTCCGCAGAGTACGGCTCGACATTTGCGCACAGGTCGTCCTCGATCAGATCCGCGGAGCTCATGAACGCCTGCTCGGTGATGGGGCTGTCGAGGATGTTCTTCGGCTCGCCGTCGCTGAAGTCGAAATACATGTACTGGTTCTGCGCGAGCTGCAACCGGTAGTACGAGAACGGCGAGTCGCACGCGAGGTAGCCGCCGTCCCTGGCGGCCTGCGCAAACTCTTCATAGTCGTCGAGCGTCGAGACCTCGGCCGCGAACTCGTCCGGATCGCTCGGGTATCCGAGCTCTTCGACTATGTCGGCCCGATAGAAGAATCCCCATGGGCCGATATCCGTCGGAAGGCCGATCTGATGTCCCTCGGCATCCTGTCCGGCGGGCAGCGCCCACTCGACGATCTCCTGCTCGTTGGTGAATCCGTGCTCGTTCATGTCGAGGAACTGGTCGGCAACCTCGAAGTACTCCGGTAAGTTGCCGCCGATTATCGCGACGTCCGGCAGATTGCTGTTCGTGCGCAGTCCGGACCTCAGATTGTCGTCGATCGTGTTGATCCGCGACACGGTGATGTCGTAGTCGGGGAACTCCTCGGCCAGCAGCTCCTCCACGTTGGACCCGACGCTCGCCGGCCGCGCCCAGATGATGAGTTCGTTCTCGTTGGAACCTCCACCGCTGCAGGCCGCGAGCGAACCAGCCATCGCAAACCCTGTCACGACGGCGGAAATCTTGGTCAGTTTGCGCATCAGGTGTGAACACTCCCTTGTGAACATGGCTTCCCGGGCGGCACATCCGCCTCCCGACGCTGAAACGCTACCCGATATGAATACATATGCGCAAACGTTTATTCAGTCGGGTGGGGTTCTGCAGCTTTTCAGCGGGGATCGACGAAGGCGAGCTCGCGCTCCTCGCCGACCGCGAGGTGCACCGACAGCTCGCGACCCCCGTACACCACGCGCAGCTGCGCGGCACGCTCCCCCGCGTTGCGGATCCGTGCAGACTCAAGATGTCCGTCCCGCCATGCAAGATCGACCGCGACGCCTCCCCGCGCGCGGAGGCCGCGCACGGATCCGCTTCGCATTGCCCGAGGAACGGCAGGAAGCAGCTCGATCACGCCGCGGTGGCTCTGCACGAGGCATTCGGCGAGCGCCGCGACGATCCCCAGGTTGCCGTCGATCTGAAACGGCGGATGCGCGGAAAAAAGATTCGGATAGAGCCCGCCGCGCCACCGCCCCCCACCGTCCGGCGCGCGAGTGTCGTCGGTCGTGCGCACGAACAGGTCGAGAAGGCGGTCGACCGCGTCCGGCTGGCGCAGGCGCGCGCGCATCGCTGCCTTCCAGGCGAGCGACCACCCGGTGGATTCATCGCCGCGGGCATCGAGGCTTCGACGGGCGGCGTCGGCGAGTGCGCCGTCGGGCGTGCCATCGAGCGGATGCACGAAGACGAGGTGCGCCATGTGGCGATGGTGGGGATCCTCCATGCGAGCCAGATCGCGCCACTCCTCGACGAGACCGTCGGCGCCGATCGTCGGATCGGGCAGGCGGTCCCGCGCAGCCGCGGCGCGGGCGGCGACGTCATCGTCGATCTCGAGGGCGCCGGCAGCCTCGACGACCACGCCCATCAGATGCTTCGCGAGCGCGAGGTCCATCGTGGCGTCGGGCGCGAGGGCGAATGGGCGCCCCTCGTCCGTGAGGAACCTGTTCTCCGGCGACGTCGAAAGGGCGAACCCGAGGCGCCCGTCCTCCCGTTCCGTCATCCAGCTGAGCACAAACTCGGCCGCGCCGCGGATCACCGGCCACGACCGCTCCAGGTCCTCGACACGGCCTCCGAAGCGATACCGCTCCCAGAGATGCGCGACCAACCACGGACCCGCCATCGGCCAGAACGCCCAGGCGACATCGTGTGTGCCATCTCCGACGGGGTCACCATAGGCCCACGCGTCGCTGCACTGGTGCGCAACCCACCCCGCGGCGTCATAGAGTCGACGGGCGGTGGGCCCACCGCGCTCTGCGAGGGCGCCGATGAATCGCTCGAGCGGCTCGACGCACTCGGACAGGTCGGTCGTCTCGGCCAGCCAGTAGTTCATCTCGAGATTGATGTTGAGCGTGTAGTCGGAGCTCCACGGCGGCTGCATCTCGGCGTTCCAGATGCCCTGAAGGTTCGCCGGCAGCCCACCCGGTCGCGACGACGAAATCAGCAGGTAGCGCCCGAGATGGAACAGCAGCGCGAGGAGAGCCGGATCCGCCGAGGCGTCGGCCGAATCGCCGCGTTGAACCGCTGCGAGCCGCTCGGTCACGGTCGCGCTCTCCGCGCCCTCGGGAAGAATCAGCTCGGCTCGACCATACAGCTCGCGGTGCGCGTCACGGTGTCGCGCGCGCAGTTCGCCGACGTCACGCCGGGCCGCGTCCGACGCACGAGACCTCGCCGCCAGAACGACCTCGGCGAGCGGCCGGGTCGGCGAGGTCTCTGAGCCGACGAACGTCGTCTCGACGGCGATGACGACGACGACCTGATCGCTGTCCGCACGCACCGCGATCCGGTCGTCGTCTGCGCGGAGCACCGCCCCGTCCGCACGTACGACGAGTGCCGCCCGCACGCCCGCGGGGTCGTCGGCATAGCGCACGGGGCCCTCCCCTGCGCCCCAGCTCGGCAGCACGTCGTCCGGTGCACGACAAATCATCGTCGCATCGTCCGCATCGGCGGCCACGGACTCGACGCGCAGCGGCGTCGTCAGCTCGAACTCGACGCCGCGCTCGACGCCCGTCACATGCACCACGAGCACGTCGTCGGCGCTGCTGACGAAGACCGACTGGAGGATCCGCCCACTCGCCAGCCCCGTGCGGCATTCCGCGTTCCGGAGGTCGAGGACCCGCTCATACCCGCTCGCGTCGGCGTCCGATCCGCTCAGCTTCCGCACGAGGCGGGCGAGCGGGAGGAACGACTGGGGGTACGAGTACTGCAGGGTCCGCAGCGCAGCCTCGGCGTCCGCGTGCTTTCCTCGGCCGATCCGCTCCTCCGCCTCGCGGATCGCACGGCGCGCACTCTCGGCGTCGACCGGGTGCGGATCCACCGTCGCGCCGTCGCCCGACCACACGGTGCCGTGGTTGAGCAGAATCGCGTCCTCGCGGATCCCACCGTGGCACATCGCACCGAGGAAACCGTTGCCGAGAGGGTATGCCTCCACCCACCGCTCGGCGGGCTCGATCGACCTCAGTTCGTGGGTGGAGGATGCGGACACGACGACTCCCGGTGCGATCGTTGCGGCGACGCCCTCATGGCTCCGCCTCGTTTCGAGCGCTCACTTTAGCAATCGATTTTTCATTGCCGGAAGCAAACTCTCGATCGCAATCGGTCGTTGATGACTCTCAGGACAAGGCCTGTCGATCTCGTATTTGAAAGGTTTCATTAACTGAACAAACGATGTACCATCTCGCTTGGCTCACCGAAGAGTCATCCGACCGTTGCGAAGGTGGATCAGAGAGATGTCGACGAAGACACGACGCCAGACCATCACGGGCGTGCGCCCGCCGGTCTGGTTCCTCATCCCTGCGATCGCGTTCTATGCCGTGATCGTGGTGGTGCCGAACCTGCAGGGATACGCGTTCTCGTTCACCGATTGGAACGGTCTGCGACCCGATGTCAGCTTCGTCGGGTGGACGAACTTCGCCCGCGTGTTCGATGACCCGGGCACTATCAAGGCGCTCGTGAACACGATCGTGTTCACACTCGGGACGATGGTCGGCCAGAACGTCTTCGGCCTCCTGCTCGCCCTCGGGTGCAACTCCCTGATCAAGAGCCGGTACGTTCTGCGACTGGTCTTCTTCCTGCCGGTCGTCCTCACGCCGATCGTCACGGCATTCCTGTGGTCGTACCTGCTCAACCCGCAGGGCACGATCAACGACACCCTCGTGTCGATGGGCATGGGCTGGGCGCAGCAGGACTGGCTCGGCGACCCGGGTCTTGCGCTCGGATCCGTGATCCTCGCCTCGGTGTGGCAGGGGGTCGGGTTCACGATGGTCATCTACCTCGCCGCGCTCCAGGGGGTGCCGTCCGACCTGATCGAGGCAGCCGCGCTCGACGGCGCGGGTCCGGTGCGCCGGCTGCTCACCGTGATCCTGCCGCTCATCAACGGGGCCGTCGTCATCAACATCCTGCTCACGCTGACCGGCGGACTGAAACAGTTCGACCTGGTCTTCGCCATGACCAGCGGCGGCCCGGCCGAATCGACGCAGACGCTCGGCTTCCTCATCTACAAGAACGCCTTCGTCAACCTCGACTACCCGATCGCCGTCGCGCAGGGCGTCGTGCTTACCCTGATCGTCGCGGTCGTGGCGATCGTGCAGATCAAAGTCACGTCCCGGAAGGAGGACTGAGCATGAACCGGTACACCCCTCGCACGCTCGTGCTCGAGATCGTGATGATCGCGGCCGCGATCGTCTTCTTCACCCCGTTCGTCATCCTCCTCGGCGTCGCCTTCCGCAACCAGGATGCCCCGCGCGGCCCGTTCGAGCTGACGTGGCCGCCCAGCTTCGAACACCTCACGACCGCATGGGAGACCTCGGGCATGGGCGCCGCCCTGCTCAACAGCGCGGTGATCACCGTGCTGTCCGTGATCGGAATCGTGGCGTGCAGCTGCATGGCCGCCTACCCGCTCGCCCGCTACCGGGCGCGGTGGTCGCGAGCGACCTTCTACTTCTTCCTGGCCGGGCTGCTGCTGGCCGGGCAGGCCGCGATCCTGCCCCTATACACGCTCATCAGGGACATGCACCTCATGGGCACGATCTGGGCGGTCGTCTTCATCCACATCGGCAGCAACATGCCGTTCGCCATCTTCCTGTACACGGCATTCCTCCGCGAGATCCCGCGCGAATACGAAGAGGCAGCATTCATCGACGGGTGCGGCCCTGTGCGCACCTTCACCTCGGTCGTCATCCCGCTCTCGCGGCCGATCACCGGCACCCTCGTGATCCTGACCGCCCTGGGGTGCTGGAACGACTTCTTCATCCCGCTGCTGTACCTGTCGGCGTCGAGCAATAAGACTGCCCCGCTCACGCTCTACCAATTCGTCGGCCAGTACGGATCCGACTGGCCGCTCGTCTTCTCGGCACTGCTCCTGTCGATCCTGCCGATCATCGTCCTCTACCTCGTCGCGCAGAAGCACATCATCAAGGGCTTCGCCAGCGGACTCAAGGGCTGACCGTTCCCGGTCGCCCTCCACCAGAAAGGAACACCATGAAGAAACATCGCCTCACTGCCGCGGCGTGTGCTGCGGTCGTCGTCGGTGCGCTCGCGGGCTGCTCCACGGACGTCTCCTCGGGCGGCGGCGACGCGTCGGCGGCCACGTCCCTCGTCGCCTCGGCCGGCGCGCCGGAGCAGACGGTGATCGACATGATCACGGCGGACGACCCCGAGCTGACCGTCGACGTCCAGACCGCGCCGGGTACGACGTACGCGCAGGTCGTCGCGACTCAGCTCGCCGGCGGAACCGCCGCCGACATCGTGCGCGCCTACCCCGGCGACGGCTCGTCGTTGAGCATCGTGCAGGGCGCGAACAACGGCTTCTTCGCGCCGCTCGACGACCTCGACTTCGTGTCCGGGCTCAGCGACGCCGACGCGTCGGTGCTGCGCGACGACGACGGCAACATCGTCGCGGTGCCGGTGACCACCTCGGCCATCGGGGGCGTGTACAACCAGACCGAGATGGACGCCGCCGGGCTGAGCATTCCGACGACGTGGTCGGATCTGCTCGACTTCTGCGGCGACGCCCGCGACGCGGACGTCGTGCCGTTCGGCCTCGGGCTCAAGGACGCGTGGACGAGCCAGTTCGTCTCATACGCGCTCGGGGCGACCCTGCTCCCCGCCGACATCGCCGATGTCCAGGCCTCGAACGACGCACCGTTCAGCGACACCCAGTGGCGCGACGTCATCGAGAAGTACGCGGAGATGCGCGAGGCGGACTGCTTCACCGACCAGCCCAATGGCACAACCGCCGCGAACGTCTCCAGCCAGCTGGCCACCGGCGAAGCCCTCGCGACGATCAGCCTCACCACGACGGTCGGCTCCGTCGCAGCGGAGGCCCCGTCGGACACGGAGCTGACGTTCGCCCCGATTCCCGCCAGCGACGATGAGGACGCCACGAAGCTGTCCACGGGCATCGGCGTCGTGTTCGCGCTCAACGCCAAGGCAAAGAACCCGGACGCCGCGAAGAAGGTGCTGGAGTACTTCGCCACACCCGAGGCCCAGTCGACCTATGCGGCGGAGGCCGACATGTCGCCGGCGCTCGAGGTCGGCGCGGACTACGCGCCGGATCAGCCCACCGAGGTGATTCAGGAGTTCACCGCCGGCGAGAGCACCGCGCCGTGGCCCGACCAGTCATGGCCGAACCCCAACATCCAGCAGGCGCACTTCACCCAGATCCAGTCGCTGTTCAGCGGATCGGCGAGCGTAGACGACGTCCTCGCCGCACTCGACAAGGCCTACACGGGTTGACGCCCTGCGGGAGGGGAGGAGATCTGTCTCCCCTCCCGTTCGACGACGGAAGCGGAGCATCCCATGACCGACGAAACCCCCACCGGCGAGTGGATCACTCACCCCGTCTGGGCATCCGATTCACCGCCCCGGGAGCAGCCCGTGCTCCGTGCCGTGTGGCAGCTCGACGCCGCACCGCGGCGCGCGGAACTGCGCGTGGCGGCGGTCGGGGTCTGGGAGGCGCACATCGGCGGGCGACGCGTGGGCGACGCGTGGCTCGAGCCTGGTTCGAGCGACGTTCGCACGCGGTTCGCCGTGCGCCCCATCGACGTAACCGCTCTGCTCCGCCCGGGCGCCAATGAGTTCGTGATGCAGCTCGGCGAGGGTCCGTCGTACGTGCGTGCCGCGCCAGGGCGGTACACGAAGTTCACCGGCCGCCCACTCGCCCCCCGTGCTCGGGTCGAGCTCGAGATCACCGACGAGCTTGGCGCGGTGCGCACGCTCGCCTCCGACGGCACCTGGACATCGCGCCTCGGCCCCACCGTGCTCTCGAACTGGTACGGCGGCGAGGACTACGACGTCCGGCGCGAGACGCCCAGCGGTCTCGGCGCCGATGACGCGTGGCGCCCCGTGGCCGTCGTCGGCGCGTCGCACGAGGGGCCGCCCGCGTGGGATCCCGGAGCCGCCTCGGTTCGCCTTCAGGAGGTCCTCACCCCCGTGGCAACGACGAGGATCGGATCCGCGTTCGTCGCGGACTTCGGCCGCAACTTCGCGGGTGTCGTCGAGATCTCCGCGGACCGGCTCGGCGCGGGCGAGACGCTGGTCATGCGACCGGCCGAGTATCTCGACGCCGAGGGGCGGGTGGACCAGTTCTCCACGGGATCGCCGATCTTCGATCGCGTCACGGGCGCGGGCAGCCCGGTGCGGTGGAATCCCCGTTTCGTCTACCACGGCCTCCGCTACGTGCAGGTCGAACTCATCTCACCCCAGGGCGCTCGGCTTCAGGCGGATCCGACCGCGATCCGCCTGCGCGGGCTGCGCCTCATGAGCGACAATCGGCCCACCGGGCGCCTCGAGCTCTCGGACGCCGCGCTCGCCGGCGTCGACCGGCTCATCACGAACGCCGCGCAATCGAACCTCTTCACGGTTCCGACCGACTGCCCGCACCGCGAGAAGCTGGGATGGCTCGAGCAACTGCACCTCGTCTTCGCGCCGCTCGCATTCCGCTGGGACATCCGGGCCCAATGGACCGACATGATCACGCACATCGCCGATGCGCAGACGCCGAGCGGGCTCATCCCCAGCATCGCGCCCGAGCTGGTGGTCTTCGACTTCGATTTCGAACCGGGCTTCCGCGACGACGTCAACTGGGGTGGCGCGATCTGGCACATCCCCCATCTGCTGCACCGCCACTACGGCGATGCGGAGGCTGGAGAGCGCGCCTGGGAGGCCGGCCTGCGATACCTGACGTACCTCGACGAGCAGGCGGGCGATGGCCTGCTGACGACGGGCCTCGGCGACTGGATCGCCCTGGACGATACCACCCCGCGCCCGCTCGTCGCCGCCCACGGACACGCCTCGGTGCTCGACAGCGCCGCTTCGGTGGCGCGCACGCTGGGGCGCGATTCCCACGCGAGACTGATGACGGCGCGCGCACGGGAGGTCCGAGCGCTCCTCCGTGCCGAGTACCGCACTCAGGCGTTCGCGGGTTCGCAGGCGTCCGCCGCGCTCATGGCCGACGGCGGCGGGCTGACCCCCGACGAGCGGCGCCGCGCGACCGCTCACCTCGTGCGACTGCTCACCGAGGCCGACGGCCAACAGACGTTCGGCGAGATCGGGCTCCCCGCGGCGTTGCGCGTGCTCGCCCGCGCCGAGCGCCACGACGTGATCCACCGGTTCGTCACGCATGCCCACGGGCCGGGCTACGGGCAGATGCTGCAGGACGGCATGACGGCGCTCAGCGAGCACTGGACCGGCACGCGCACGAGGCGCTCGGCCAACCACTTCATGCTCGGCGCCGTCGGCGGCTGGTTCATCGAGTCGCTGGTCGGCATGCGGCAGGAGGAGAACTCGATCGCGTGGCGTTCCGCGGTGATCTCCCCGCGTCCCCTCGCGACGCTGGAGCGCGCGCGTTCGAGTTTCGACAGCCCGACGGGAACCTACGACGTCGCCTGGGCGGTGCACGAGCACGTGCTTCGACTCGACGTCACCGTCCCGCGGACGGGGAGCGCTCGGCTGCTGCCTCCACCAGGATGGATCGGCACGGCCGCGACGGTCGGGCCCGGCGCACACACGACCGAATATCGAAAGGATGAGGGATGACCGCGTACGACTCCGCACGCCTGGCGACCCCGCACAAGAGCGTCCATCTCGTCATCGCGCCGAGCCATCGCGCAGGGGACTTCTTCTCGCACGGCGTCGATTGCCCCTTCGTCTTCCATCAGGAGGGCAGGCTCGGCATGACCGTCGTCGGCTGGGACGGCATCGGGTATCAGACGGGGCTGAGCTGGTTCGACGGCGAGCGCTGGTCGGTTCCGGAACTGATCTTCGGGCGAGACGCGTCATCCGAGCACCGCCGATACAACAGCGCGCTGACATCGATCATGCGCGACAACGACCTGCGCGGCGACGGCGAGCTCGTGCGGGTCGACGGCTGGTACTACGGCACCTATCACGCCTACCCGTCGCCGGGGTACGAGGAGGGTCCGGGCGTCGTCGGCATCGTGCGCAGCCGAGATCTGCGCGAATGGGAGGAGTTCGGCACACCGCTGATCGCCTCGGACGGCGCGGCGTGGGAGCGCGGCGGCCTGTACAAGTCGTGGCTCATGCACGACGGCGAGCGGTACCTGCTGTTCTACAACGCGAAGGACGAGTCCCCGTCCGGCTGGCAGGAGCAGACGAGTCTCGCCGTCTCGGACGACCTGCGCACCTGGACGCGCGTCGGCGAGGAGCCGCTGATCGTCAACGGTCCGACGGGATCCATCGACGACCGCTTCGCGTCGGATCCCTGCGTGCTGCGCGACGGCGACGCCTGGGTGATGTTCTACTTCGGCCTGAGCAGCGACGGCCGCGCCCGTGAGACGTTCGCGTGGTCGCACGACCTGCGGCGCTGGGAGCAGCCCCGGAACGTGCTCGTCGACACCAGCGGGCCCGGATCCGTCGACACCGAGTACGCTCATAAGCCCGCCGTGATCACCCACGAGGGCCGCCTCGAGCACTATTACTGCGGCGTGAGCCTGCTGCCCGAGCCGGTCGAGATCGCCGGGTACCGCCAGCGCGAACTGCGCGGCATCGCGCTCGCGCACTCGTAGCGCGGATCCGCGGAGCCGCCCGCGCTCACGTCGAGAGCGGCTCCCACAGGATCGCCGTGTCCCACGCGGCGAGCGCGAGGCGATCCTCGCTGTTCCCGTGCTCGTCGACCTGTCCCTCGGGCCAGGGCAGCGACACGGCATCCGCAGACCAGTTGAAGTACGCGTGCATGCGCTCGTCCTCACCCGTGCTCGACGTATGCGTGACCGACGGCGCCTCGCTCCGCCACCGCGGAATCGCATCGCGGTCGGCGAGGCTCGCGAGGAGATGATGGGCGGCGGCCGCGTCGGGGGCGAATCCGATGACGCTGACGCGGCCCTCGCCGCGGGCAGCCGTCGTCGCGGCCGCGAAGTCGCCCATGCCGTGGTGCGCGTACCGTGCGATCGTCTCCGCGTCCCCGGGACGGATCCACTCGGCCCAGCCGTTGGCGCCGCCGAGCGCCGTCCCATCGGCGCCGACGACGGGCACATCGTCGCGCAGCGTCGTGAACTCCTGATAGTCGGCGCCCGCGAGATCGGCGAGGCGCCCCGGCTGCGGATCCCGACGGGCGACGGCCCACTCGTCGGCATACCCGCTGCGCGGCCCGACGACGAGATGTCCTCCCGCCGACACGTAATCGCGCAGAACGTCGAGCACGGCATCGGGCGCGACGTAGAGCCCCGGCACGAGCAGCATGCGATACGTCTCGGCGAGCTCACGGCCCGACGGCAGGTCGCGGTCGTGCAGCACATGGGTCTGCAGCCCGGCATCGAACGCTCCGCGGTAGAAGGCCTCGACGAGGCGCTGATAGCCGCGCGACGACGGCGCCTTCGGTTCGTCCAGGAACACCGGTTCGAACGCGAGAGCGTACTTCGAGGGTGTGGAGAAGACCATCGCGACTTGCGCATCCGGCACGGTGCCTGCCACGCGGGAGCCGAGCCGCTCGATCTCGGCGCCGAGCTCGGCGATGTTGCGGTACACGCGACCGGGCCGCTGATCATGGGGCAGGACGCCGACCCAGTGCGTCTCGGTGCCGTAGTGCGTCGTGTGCCAGTGCCAGTACTCGATCAATCGGGCGCCGCGCGCGATCATCGACCAGGCGGCCTGGCGCCACTGCCCGTCCCACCCGGGCTCCGAGATGTTCGACGCGTTGATCGCTCCCGCGTTGGTCTCGGTCACGAGGAAGGGCAACCGCTTGGAGGAGTACATCCGGTCGGCGGTGAGGTACACGCTCCACACGCCGTCCGACATCCACCCCTGTGGACGCACGGGGGCCGGATGCTCGAGGCCGTCCTGCATCCGGTAATAGGCGTTGCCCGAGACCACGTCGAGGCGCCGCCCGATCTGCAGGTCGTCGGCCGCGGGGCGGTCGAAGGCGACGCACGTGGTGACCCACTGGTCCTCGCGCACGAGGGGGCGGACGATGTCGGCCTGCCAGCCGATGAAGTCGGCGACGACCTCGGCCTGGTACATCCGCCATGCCAGGTCGTACTGCGGCTGGGCGTTGCCGCGGGGGCGCCACAGCTCATCCCACGATTCCAGACGGTGCGACCAGTACGCCAAGCCCCAGTGCTCGTTCGCCTCGTCCACCGAGCCGAACCTCTCGCCGAGCCATTCGCGGAACCCCTCGAACACGGGCTCGTTGTGCAGCAGGAGAAGACCGGGCTCGTTGTCGAGCTGGTACCCGATCACGGCCGGATGATCGCGGAACTCCGAGACGATCGTGCGGATGATCCGCTCGGCGTAGCGCCGGAACACGGGGTTCAGCAGGTCGATCTCCTGACGCGCGCCCCAGCCGTACCGATTCCCCGACGCAGCCTCCGCCGCGATCTCCGGGTGCGCTGTGAATAGCCACGGCGGCGCCGCGTAGGTGGGCGTCCCGAGGATCACGTCGATGCCGTGCGCGGCCGCGGCGTCGAGCACCTCGCGCATCCATGCCGTCTCGAACTCGCCGTCGCGCGGTTCCCACGTGCTCCAGGTCGATTCGCCGACCCGGATCACGGAGAACCCGGCCTCGCTCATCAGCCGCATGTCTTCCGCCAGGCGGGGAGAGGGCTGGTACTCGTGGTAGTAGGCGGCGCCGAAGCCGATCGGAGCGCTCATCGACTGCTCACCGCCCACCGCAGCGAAAGGTCTGCCCTCTGCGGATGCAGGCGGTGCTGCGGCAGCACGCCCGGCCCGCACGCCGCCGTGCCGACGCCGTGCACGCGGGCGTTCACGCTCAGCACGAGCCGCCCGGTGTCGTCCGGCAGCTCGTGCGGGTGCGCCGCACCGGCGAGTTCCGCGTCCGTCCACGGACGCAGGGTGAAGGCGAACGGTTCTCCGCTCAGCATGAGTCGGCCCTCCTCCAGCTCGATCTCGAGAATGCTCACGTCCGCGCGCAGACCATTCTCCTGCGGTCGCAGGTAATGCTCCTGCAGGTCGCCGACGGTGCCGTCGAACCACCCCATGCCCGCACCTGCGCCCGTGTCGGGATAGGCCTGGCGGAGCCCCCTGCCGAACCACCGCACGCGCGTCGCGGGTCCGCCCTCGGGGATCACCCAATCGAGCCCGATCCTCGGCACCGTCGCCTCCGGATCCCACGGCCCGACCGGCTCGAAGCGGGCATCGACGCGCAGAGCGCCATCGTCGTGCGAGAATCGGATCGACTCGTCGAACCCGACATCGCGACCGGGGAACCCCCAGCGGGTGCGCCGGTCGAGCGGCCCGTCCGCACCGCGATCGATCGATCGCGCGATCGGCGTGTGCAGCGCGAGCTCGTCCCACGCCCGCGCCTCGGACGTTCCGCCCAGCTGCACCATTCGCGTGGCCAGGTCATTATCGGTCGGCGCGCGCCAGACGCCCAGCGTCGGGCCCAGGATCCGCACGGCGCCGTTGGCGATCCCGTCGCGCGCGACCGTCCACTCGCCGCGCGACGAGGGCGACGGATCCGGGCGACGCACGAGCCGCTCGCCCCAGGCGACCTCGTGGCCTGCGGGCGCCCACGCCGCGTCGTCGGCGGTCACGGCACTCACGGTGACGACCGACGCGTCGGGCGGCGTCTGGAACGGCATCACGATTTCCTCGCCCGGCGCGATCGGCGGCACATCGATCGGATGCGTGATCGTGCTCCCGTCGAGCTGCACCGTGCGGGCGACGAAGGCGAATCGCCCGGTACCGCTGCGCTCCTGCCAGTTCGTGATCGTGACGGCATCGGTACCGACGCGGATGTCCACCGGGCGGAACACCTGCTTCAGATCGGCGAGCGCGGGGCGACCCGTGCGATCCGCAGCGACGACGCCGTCGGCGACGAAGTTGCCGTCGTGCACGGGCTCGCCGAAGTCTCCGCCGTACGCGAACCAGGTGCGGCCGGATCCGCCGTCCGGCGCGATCCCGTGCTCGAACCACTCCCAGATGAAACCGCCCTGCAGGCGCGGATACCGGCGGAACAACTCCTGATACTCCTCCAGGCCGCCCGGGCCCGTGCCCATCGCGTGGGCGTACTCGCACAGGATGAACGGCTTGTCGTCGAGCCCGCTCAGCTCGCCCTCGTCGGAGAGGATCACGGCGTGCCGGGGCAGCGTCACAGGCTCGAATCGGCCGATCTTCTCAAGGCGCTCATGGTCGACGTACATCAGCGAGAACACGTCTGAGTGACGGAAGGTGTAGTCGCGCTCGTAGTGGATCGGGCGCGAGCCGTCGAGGCTCAGCGCAGCCTCTCGCATGTCGGCGAGATTGCGCCCCGCGCCGCTCTCGTTGCCGAGCGACCACATCACGATGCTCGGGTGGTTCCGATCGCGCGCCACCATGCGCTGGATCCGGTCGACGAGCGCGTCCCGCCACGCCGGGTCGTCGATGGGGTTCGATCGCTCGCCCACCTCGGAGAACCCATGCGTCTCGACGTCGGCCTCGTCGATCACCCAGAACCCGAGCTCGTCGGCCAGGTCGAGCAGGAACGGCTGCGGCGGGTAGTGGCTGGTGCGGATCGCGTTGACGTTGCTGCGCTTCATGAGCACGAGGTCCTCGCGCATGTCCCGCTCGGTCACCGCCCGCCCGCGATCGGGGTGATGATCGTGGCGGTTCACCCCGCGGAACAGCACGGGAACGCCGTTCACGAGGATCTGCGCGCCCGAGATCTCGACGCGGCGGAAGCCGACACGCACCGTCGCACGCTCCGCCGCCGTCTCGACGACGAGCGAGTAGAGCGCCGGGTCCTCGGCCGACCATGGCCGCACGCCCGGGATCCGGATCTCCTCGCCCGACGCGGCATCGACGCCCAGCTGCGCGATCCGGACGCGCGCCTCGGGGGCCGCGGAGTCGATGTCGACCCGGAGCACGCCGTCTCCGGTCGCCGGGTCGTAGTCAGCGTCGATCCGCAGGTCGTCGATCGCCTCCGCGGGCCTCAGGAGCACGTGAACCGGTCGGAAGATGCCCGACAGCCACCACATGTCCTGGTCCTCGAGGTAACTTGTCGCGCTCCACTGCACGACGCGCACGCGCAGGTCGTTCGTGCCTTGGCGCGCCGCGCGCGTGACGTCGAACTCATGGGTGTTGCGGCTGCCCTTCGTGGTTCCGATCCGCTCGTCGTTGAGCCAGACCTCGGCCGCGTTGTCGATGCCGTCGAAGCGCAGCAGCACGTGCCGGCCCGCAAGATCGGGCAGCTCGACCTCGCGCTGATAGTCGCCGACGGGATTCCGGTCGGGCACGTGCGGCGGATCGACGGGGAACGGGTAGGTGACGTTGGTGTAGGCGGGCTTCCCGTGACCGTGCAGCTGCCAGTGGGCGGGCACCGGGATCGTTCCCTCGCCGCGGACAGGCCGATCGGGCGCATCCGATGCGCGCTCGTGGAGCGCGAACCGCCAGGTGCCGCTCAGCGCGATCTCCTCGGCATCGGTGTCGAAGCGGGAGCGCGGGGGACGGGCCGCGATCCCGGGGCCGAACCCGTCGATGAGATCGTGGATAACTGGCATTGAACAAACCTTTGTTCATTGATGTGAAAGACGATGTTGTGTTCCAGCCTGCCACAGGGACCATCGCTTCCGGCATTCGTTAGGGTGTGCATAATCGTTTTTTCACATCGCCGTCAATTCTCGAGGAACCTGATGATCGATCGCAGATCGCTCGCCCGCCGTCACGACGTCCGCTACGCGGAGGTGCACCTCGATGCGCCCCTCAGCGTGGGCAACGGCGAGTTCGCCTTCACGGCGGACGTGACGGGATTGCAGACGTTCGCCGCCGATTACGAGTGCGCGGCGGGCCGACGCGACGGCGTCTCGGTCATGCCGCTCGGCACGCAGGCACAGTGGTGCTACCACTGGGCGCCGAACCCCAACGGCTTCCGGCTCGACGACACCCTCGAGACGTTCCAGAGCCCGCGCGGGGAGATCTCCTACCCCATCGCCTACAACTTCCGCGAGGACAAGCAGCAGTCGGCCGCGTCCGGCCGCGCGGCCGGCTACTACTTCTGGGCGAACCCGCAGCGCGTGCACCTCGCGCGCATCGGGTTCGTCGCCCTCGACGGAGCGCCGCTCGAGCTGCACGAGATCAACGCCATCGACCAGCGCCTCGACCTGTGGGAGGGCATCTTGCACAGCCGCTTCCGCGTGCGCGGATCCGAGGTCGTCGTGCGCACGGCCGTCGATCCCGCGCGCGACGCGCTCGCGATCGACGCGACCTCGCCGCTCATCTCGTCCGGCAGCCTGGGCGTCGAGGTCGCCTTCCCGCGCGTCGAGGAGTCGTTCGAGGCGCCGCCAGTCTGGGACGACGACGGCCACCGCACGACGGTGACGACCTCCGGCGACGCCGTCGACATCGAGCACGAGATCGACGAGACCCGCTACCACGTGCGCGTCCATCGCGAGGCGGGCGGATCCGTCCAGCGATCCGGTGCGCACGCCGTTCGCCTCACGAGCGACGGAACCGACCGGATCCGCATGACGGTCGAGTTCTCCGCCGAGCCCATCGGCAGCTGGCTCGCCACCGCGGACGTCTTCGTCGCCTCGGCGGCGAACTGGCGCTCGTTCTGGGAGCGCGGCGCGGCGATCGACCTGTCGGGCGCCGCGGATCCGCGCGCCGCCGAGCTTGAGCGGCGCATCGTGCTGTCGCAGTATCAGACGGCGGTCAACGGCGCCGGCTCGACGCCTCCGCAGGAGTCGGGCCTGGTGTGCAACAGCTGGGGCGGCACCTTCCACCTCGAGATGCACTGGTGGCACGCGGCGCACTTCGCCGCCTGGGGCCGGCCCGAGCTGCTCGAGCGCAGCTTCCGGTGGTACCGCAACGTCCTCCCCGTCGCCCGCGAGACGGCGGCGCGGCAAGGATTCACCGGTGCGCGGTGGCCGAAGCACGTCGGGCCCGAGGGCGTCGAGAGCCCCAACGAGATCGGTCCGCTGCTCGTCTGGCAACAGCCCCACCCGATCCACTTCGCAGAGCTGCTGTATTCGACATCGGGCGATCCCGACCGGATTCTCGCGGACTATGCCGAGATCGTCGACGAGACCGCGGCCTTCCTCGCCTCCTTCGCGTGGCGCGAGGACGACGGCTGGCACCTGCCGCCGCCCCTCATGCCGGCGCAGGAGATCTACGGCGCGGAGGACACCTGGGATCCGCTCTTCGAGCTGAGCTACATCCGCTGGGCGCTCCTGGTCGCCCAGGACTGGCGCCGGCGGCGCGGCCTGGATCCCGACCCGCTCTGGCAGGAAGTCGCCGACGGTCTCGTCCCGCGAGTCACGCGCGAGGGCGGCGACGCCTGGTACGACGCGGTCCAGCGCCCGCCGCGTACGGAGTTCACCGACCATCCATCGATGGTCGGCGCGCTCGGCGTCGTGCCCGACACGGGAACGATCGACCACGAGGTGATGTGGCGCACGGCCGAGCGCGTCGTCGATCGTTGGAAATGGGAGAGCGCGTGGGGATGGGACTTCCCCATGCTCGCGATGTGCGCCGCGCGGCTCGGTCGGGCCGAAGATGCGCTCGACCTGCTTCTGCGCGACGCGCAGAAGAACACCTACCTGCCGAACGGGCACAACCTGCAGGTGCCCGTGCGGCTCCCGCTGTACCTGCCCGGCAACGGCGGCCTGCTGATGGCGGTCGCCCTGATCTTCGGCGGGTGGACCGACCAGAACGGCGCTCGCGTGCACCCCTCGCTGCCCGAGGGCTGGGCGGTCGAGACCGAGGGGTTCCCGGACCGCCCGTAGGCGGTGCGTTCCCGCGGGAGCGTCACGGCGCGCGGCGCCGTGACGGGCGGAGACGAAGCTGCACGGGGTCCGCATCCGCGGAAATGAGCCCGAACTGCGGATCCAAACTGCCGAACCTCTCCGCAATTGCGGCTCATCTCCGCGCTTCGGGATCCACGCAGTCCGCATCCGCGGGCGCGTCACAGTGCGCGGAGCCGCACCGTCCAGGTCGTCCTCTCGCGGGGCACGCGGTAGGCCTCGGGCAGCGCGGGGCCGACGGAGGCCGATCCGATGCCCATCTGGTGACGATCGATATTGAGCCACACGCGCCCGGAGTCCGCCAGCTCGTGACGGTGGTCGGCGCACTCGAGGTCACGCGACGTCCAGCGTCGCGCCGTGAAGTCGAAGTCGCCCTCGACGCGCAGGCCACCGATCTCGAGCCACCGCGTGTCGACGTGGTTGCCGTTCTCCTGGGGCACCTCGTACGGCGTCTGCATGTCGTCGACCGATCGCGCGTGGACCCCGACGCGGGCCCCCTCGCGGGAGTCGGCGTACGTCTCGCCCGGGCCGCGGCCGAACCAGGTCGCCTCGGCGACGGATCCCGGAAGCGCGAAGCGCAGCCCGATGCGCGGGATCCACACGTCGAGGTGCTGGTACGGCGTGTCTCCCCACGGGCCGACGAAGTCAACGGTCGTCGTCAGTTCGAGCCCGTCGCCCCCCTCGCGCCAGCGCATCTCCCACTCGGCGGCGTGATTGCGGGTGGCCGCGCCGAGGCGGCCACGCACGATGAGCTCGTCGCCCTCGATATCGACCGAACGGATCCGGTCGATGAGGCGGTTCTGCCCGGCCTGCTCCCACACCTTCGCGATGTCGTTGTTGCCGCCCTGGCCGCGGTCGTTCTCGGTCGGCGCGCGATGCAGGTCGAGGCTCGGTCCGGTGATGCGCACATCCCCGAGCGACACGAGCCGTCCTCCTTCGAACAGCGCCTCGCCGAGGCGGATGTGGGGTCCGTCGGCGCGCGGCGCGCGAGCCGCACCCGCGGAGATGAGCCCGAACTGCGGATCCGAACCCTCCTTCCCCTCCGCAGTTGTGGCTTTTCTCCGCGCTTCGGGATCCGCGCGTCCGACCCCCGCGCGAGCCGCACCCGCGGAATTGAGCCCGAACTGCGGATCCGATCTGCCGAATTCCTCCGCAGTTGTGGCTCTTCTCCGCGCGAGCGGCTCACCGGCCGGCACGACCCGCTGCCCCCACCCGACCACGTGGCCGGCCGGTGCCCACAGCTCGTCGCCGGCGAGCGCGGCCTCGACGGTGAGCACGAGGTCCTCTCCCGAGGGCTGCTCAGGCGCCGGTACGGTCGCCGACTCCCCTGCCTCCAGGAGCACGTCGAGCACGCCCGACGCCACCACCGCGGATCCGCTGGTCCACTCCCAGCGGAACGCGAGGTCGTCGGTGGCGCGCGAATGCCGCGTGTTCGAGATCTCGATCTCCCGCTCCCCCACGCGCACGCCGATCGGCGAGTACGCCTTGGCGAGCTCGGCGAGCGCGGGCGACGGTGTGCGATCCGAGAACACGAGTCCGTCGAGGTTGAAGCGGCCGCCGTTGGGCTCGTAGTCGATGTCGCGGCCGGTGAGGAACCCGCCGTGAGGCCCGCGGTAGCCGTGGTCGATCCACTCCCAGACGAAGCCGCCGCAGATGCGCTCGTGCTTCGCCATGACCTCCCAGTAGTCGATGAGGGATCCGGGCCCGTTGCCCATCGCGTGCGCGTACTCGATGAGCAGGAACGGCAGGCCGCGGCGGCGCTGGTCAATCGGATCGTCGGCGGCCGATGCCGACTCGTCGAACTCCATGCCGTGCATGCCGACCTTGCGTGCGGCCGGCTCCTCGCGGCGGCCGATCTGCTCGAGCACCTCGAGCGAGGGATACATGACGGAGTAGAAGTCGCTGTCGCGGTAGGAGGGGTCCCGCTCGTAGATCACGCGGCGCGACGGATCGCGCTCATCGATCCACGCCCGCATCTCGGCGAACGCGTCGCCCGTCATCGACTCGTTCGCCATCGACCAGATCACGATGCTCGGGCGGTTCTTGTCGCGCTCGAGCGTGCGGCGCATGCGATCCATCAGGGCGTCGCGCCACTCGGGCAGCGCGGGCGGGTTCGACTCCCACCCCTCGTAGATGAAGCCGTGCGTCTCGAGATCGTTCTCGAGCACGACCCACAGCCCGTACTCGTCGCACAGCCGCAGGAACTCGGGATGGGGCGGGTAATGACTGGTACGCACGGCGTCGACGTTGGCGCGCTTCATCATCTCGATGTCGCGCCGCATGGTCTCGGTGTCGAGGGCGCGGCCGCGGTCGGCGTCGTGCTCATGGCGGTTCACGCCGCGGAAGGTGACGGGTCGGCCGTTCACGAGGAAGACGCCGTTCTCGATCGATACGCGCCGGAATCCTACGGCGAGCGCGATCGTCTCACCCGTTGACCGCAGGGATCCGCGGTAGAGGCGGGGGCTCTCGGCGCTCCACGGATCAACGGATCCGCTCCATTCCTCGCCCGCGGGGATCCGGATGCCGAGCTCCGGGATCTCGACCGTCGCCGCCACGTCGGCGTCGATCCGGAGCGTTCCGACGCCGGTCGCGTGGTCGTAGTCGGCGTGCACGAAGTGATCGTCGATGGATCCATCGGGGCGCGAGATCAGCTCGACGTCGCGGAAGATGCCGGGCAGCCACCACATGTCCTGGTCTTCGAGGTACGTGCCGGAGGAGAACCGATGCACCCGCACCGCGAGCACATTGCGCCCCGCGCGCACAGGCGCGTCGAATTCGAAGGGCAGACGTGATCCCATCGACCAGCCGAGCTCTGTGCCGTTCAGCCACACCTTCGCGCACGAATCGACGCCTTGGAAGCGCAGCACGGCCCGGCCGAAGCCCTCCGGCACGTCGAACTCGAGCCGGTAGTCGCCCGTGGGGTTCTCGTCGGGCACGAACGGCGGGTCGAGCGGGATCGGGTAGGCGGTGTTGGTGTAGATCGGCCCCTCGGCCGTGCCGCGCATGCTGCGGGCAGGGCCCCCCGCGAGCGGCGTGAATTCCTCCAGCACCCAGTGACTCGGCACGCGCATGTCATCCCAGCCCGACGCGTCGAAGCCGTCCGAGACGAACGCGGATCCGGTGCCGGCCGCCGTGGGCGAGAGGCGGAACTTCCACGTGCCGTTCAACGAGACAGTGCGCGCGTCCGTGACCGCATCGGCGCGCGGGGTTCGGCGTCCCTCGCCGGGCAGCGTCGACTCCCAGTACCGTTCGATCATCGTGCGTCCTCCGTGTCGTCGATCGGTGTCGGTGCGGCGGGCCGCGCGGCGAGCGCGGACCACAGCTCGTCGGGCACCGGGGTGCGGGCAAGGTCATGCAGCTGACGGATCCGCGCGGGCGACGACGCCGTCACGACCGTCGAGTCGACGAGCTCCGAGCGCAGCGAGAACTGCAGCGCGACGGCGGCGAGCGGCACGCCGAACTCCGCGCACAGGCGTTCGATGCCCGCCGTCCAGACGCGCAATTCGGGTGAGACGGGCTGGTACGCGTACGAGGATCCGGCGGCGCTGCCCTTCGCGAGCAGGTTGCCGCCGAACGGCGCGGCGTTGAAGACCGTCATCCCGCGGCGGCGCGCATTCTCGAAGAGCCCCTGGGCGCTGCGATCCACCAGGGTGAAGCGGTTGTGCGAGAGCACCATGTCGAACGCTCCCGTGTCGACGTAACGCTCGACCACGGGCGTGCGGCCCGCGGCGATGCCGATCGCGTCGACCTCGCCCGCGTCGCGGATCCGCACCATCTCCGCGATCACGCCGTTCGGTTCGATCGCCTGGTCGAACGGGACCACGTAGGGATCGTGCAGGTGCAGCATGCGCACCCGTTCGAGGCCGAGACGTGCGAGGCTCTGCTCATGGGATCGCCGCACCCGCGCCGCGTCGAACACACCCGTGTCCAGATCGCGGTCGACCTTCGTCACGATGCGACAGGCCGCGGCCTCGCGCTCGTCGGGCGCGAGCTCTCCGAGCGCGGTGCCGAGCACCTGCTCCGCCCGGCCGCCCGCGTACATGTTCGACGTGTCGACGACGGCGCCCGAGCGCAGCATCGCGATCGCCGTCTCGACCGCCGCGGCCTCCCCCACGGATCCGGCGCTCGTGTCGCGACCCAGGTCGGTCGTGCCGAAGGTCAGCTCCTGCAACGAGGCGAACGGGCCCCGGTCGTGCTCGGTCGTCATCGCGCCTTCCCAATATGAATAAGAATTCATCTATGAATGAGATACCATCATAGTCGGACGAGGAGGATTATGCTCAGCTCGACGCCGATCAGCGCACCGCACGTCTCCACGCGCGCGCTCGATCGCATCGCGAATGCCAGCGACGCGTCCCACTATCTCCTCACCCCGCGCGGCGTCGCAATCGCCGACGACGTCTCGAGCGTCGCCCGGCTGATGCGCTCGGCGACGGACTCGGGATCCGCCCTCACCTTCCGCTCCGGCGGCACGAGCCTTTCCGGACAAGCCGCGAGCGACGATCTGCTCGTCGACGTGCGGCGCGCGTTCCGCCGCATCAGGGTGCTCGACGGCGGCGCCCGCGTGCGGGTCGAGCCCGGCGCCACCGTACGACAGGTCAACGCGATGCTCGCCCGGCGCGGTTACCGTCTCGGCCCAGACCCCGCGAGCGAGGCGGCGTGCACGATCGGCGGCGTCGTGAACAACAACTCCAGCGGCATGGTCTGCGGCACGACCGAGAACACGTACGAGACGCTCGAGTCGCTCGTGTTCGTGCTGCCGTCGGGCACGGTCGTCGACACGTCCTCCCCCGACGCCGACGCCGCACTGTGCGCCGCCGAGCCCGATCTCGTACACGGCCTCGAGCGGCTCCGGCGCCGCGTGACAGGCAACGCCGACTCCCTGGAGCGGATCCGTCGCGCGTTCGCGATGAAGAACACGATGGGCTACGGGATCAACGCGTTCGTCGACTACGACTCGCCCGCGGAACTGCTCGCGCACCTCATCATCGGCAGCGAGGGCACGCTCGCGTTCGTCGCCGAGGCGACGTTCCGCACGGTGCCGATCCGACCGCTCGCGGCCACGGGGCTCGCGCTGTTCCCCGACCTCGATGCGGCGGCACGCGCGCTTCCGGCACTCGTCGAGACCGGCGCCTCGGCGCTCGAGCTGATGGACTCCACGAGCATCCGGGTCGGCCAGTCGCTGCCGGGCGCGCCCGAGGCGATCGGCGGGTTCGACCCGACGACCGAGGCCGCGCTGCTGTTCGAGTACCAGGCCGACGGCGAGGACGAGCTCGCGGGGTTCATCGACGCCGGAACGCGGGCGCTCCGGGGCGAGGATCTGCGCGCCCCGGCCGCGCCGTCCACGGATCCCCTCGCGCGCGCGAGCGCGTGGAAGCTGCGGAAGGGGCTGTACGCGTCGGTCGCCGGGGCGCGCCCGACGGGCACCACCGCCCTGCTCGAAGACATCGTCGTGCCGGTGCCGGTGCTCGCCGACACGTGCGCATCGCTGCAGGAGCTGTTCGAGCGCTACGCCTATCGCGACAGCGTGATCTTCGGTCATGCGAAGGACGGCAACATCCACTTCATGCTGACCGACCGGTTCGAGACCGACGATCAGCTCGGCCGTCTCGCGGGCTTCACCGACGACATGGCCGACCTCGTGCTGTCGGCCGGCGGCAATCTCAAGGCCGAGCACGGCACGGGGCGCGCGATGGCGCCGTTCGTCCGGCGGCAATACGGCGACGAGCTGTACGAGGTGATGGTCGCGCTCAAGCGCCTCGTCGATCCGCGCGGCGTCCTCAACCCCGGCGTCATCATCGCCGAAGACGAGAACGCGCACCTGACGCACATCAAGGTGCCCGTCGAGATCGAGCAGGAGGCCGACCGCTGCGTCGAGTGCGGTTACTGCGAACCGGTGTGCCCGAGCAAGGATCTCACGCTCACGCCGCGCCAGCGCATCGTCACGAGGCGCGCGATCGAGCGCGCGCGTGCCGAGGGCGACCTCGAACTCGTGCGCGAGCTCGAGCGCGACTACGACTATTCGGGGATCGACACGTGCGCGGTCGACGGCATGTGCCAGACGGCGTGCCCGGTGCTGATCGACACGGGATCCCTCGTCAAGCGGCTGCGCCGCGAGAAGCAGGGATCCGTCGCGAACGCCGGCTGGAACGCCGCGGCGAAGGGCTGGGGCGCGGGAACGCGCGCCGCCTCCGCCGCCCTCACGGCGGCCACGGCGGTCCCCGCGCCGCTCGTCTCGGGGGTGACGACGCTCGCCCGAGGGATCCTCGGAAACGACACCGTTCCGGCGTACTCGGCGGATCTGCCGACGGGCGGTGCCGCGCGGAAGACGCTCGGTCGCTCCATCGGATCCGGCGAGACGGTCGCCGTGTACTTCCCGGCGTGCGTCAACACGATGTTCGGGCCGGCAGGGGACGGCATCGGCGTCGCCCGCGCCCTCGCCGCCCTGGCCGAGCGCGCGGGGGTGGAGCTCGTCATCCCAGAGGGCATCGATGCGGTCTGCTGCAGCACGCCCTGGACGTCGAAGGGGATGACGAATGGCCGCGACACCATGCTCGAGCGGGTCACCCGCATCGCGCGCCGCGCCACGTCGGACGGAACGGTCACGATCGTCTCCGATGCGTCCAGCTGCACCGAGGGGTTCGTGAAGATGTTCGCCGACGCCGGGTTCGAGGTGCGGGTGGAAGACTCCGTCGCGTTTGCGGATCGCGTGCTCCTGCCGAGACTCGCCCCGCACCCCGTCGTCGACACGCTCGCGCTGCACCCGACGTGCTCGTCCGCGCAACTGGGCCTGAACCCCGCGCTCGAACGGATCGGATCCGCCGTCGCGCGCCGCTCCGTGGTTCCGGACGCATGGGGGTGCTGCGGCTTCGCCGGAGATCGCGGCATGCTGCACCCCGAGCTGACCGCCTCAGCCACCGCGGCCGAGGCCGCCGAGGTGCGCGATCTCGGCGCCGACGCGCACGCGTCGTGCAACCGCACCTGCGAGATCGGCATGACGCGGGCGACCGGCGAGGACTACCGCCACGTCCTCGAACTGCTCGAGGAAGCGACGCGTAGCTAGAGCTGGGGCATGCGTCTATCCTTACCGCTGTGCGCGGCGAGGAGGGCAAGGCTGAGGCTGACCACGGCAAGTGCGGCCATCGCAATACGGTAGTCAGCAATGGTGATGATGTAGGCGCCGGCAGCAATGCTGCCAAGCTGAGGACCGGTCGTGAGAAGTTCGAACGCGGTGAATACCTTGCCCTGTACGTGATGAGCGGTTCGCTGTTGTAGCAGGACCAGAGCAGAGATCACGAGCATCGTGGATCCCGCTCCGACGATGACGGCACCGCCGAGGATTGCGACGGGCATGCTGACCGTCCACACGAGGCTGCCGCCGCCGAACAAGAAGAGCGCGATCCCCATAGCTCGTAGAGACCCCAGTCTCCCGACGAGCACCGACGCTACTAATCCGCAGATGATGGAACCTAAACCCATGGCCATCTGGAGCGGACCCATCCATTCGGAACTTGCGCCGAGGCCTTCAGTCACCACGGACCAGCGGAGCGACTCGCTGATGCCAGCGACGGCCATAAAGATCATGCTTATTACGGTGAGGCGCCGCAATGACGGGTCGCCCGAGATGAATTTGAAGCCGTCGAGAAAGCTGACGATGAAGCCCGCCGACTCGGCCGGCCGGGGTGGCGCGTCCCGCTTAGGGAGAAGTACGAGCAAGCCTGCAGCAATGAACGAGGTCGCCGAATCGATCGCGACGATAATGTAGGGGCCCGCAATGACGAACAGACCCGCACCTACGGCCGGGGAGACGAGCTTAAACGTCTCCAGACACGCGCGGAGGATCCCGTTCATGGCGGGCAGGTCTGTCGCATCGGCGAGTTCTGCTAGCTGAGCGGACTGAGCGGGTTGGATTCCCATCGAGACCAGTCCGTTGAAGAACATGACCGCGTAGATCAGCCAGACATGGTCAGCGCTCGTCGCCAGGAACATCGGCAGTACGCATACGCCTCCTGCAAGGTTAAGCAGGATGAGCGCGCGACGTCGGGGGATTCGGTCGACGATGGCTCCTGCCAACGGAGAGATGAGCGCAGGTAGCAGCGCGAACAAGAAGGTGAGTGCCGCGCTGGCGTTGCTCCCCGTGAGCTTTTGAACCCAGATGCCGGCGGCGAGGTACATCATCGAGTCGCCGAGCGAACCGATCAGATGCGCCGTGAGAAAGACGCGGTAGTCGCGGTTGCGAAGTGCGCGTGCATTGCCGTTAGAAGTCTTCATCGTCTTGAGGGGCTGGGACGGCGAACAGGATCACTTCGACTGGACGCGCGTCACGCGGGCGTTTCTTCGCGTTATCGAGCCGGTCGCTGTACCGATCTCGATACGATGCAACGAGCTGGTCGAGATGCGCGCTGAATTCGGCAAGCTCAGCACGGGTGAGGTAAAACGGCGATCTCGAACTGGTCGAGGCTTCATCCCACAGGGGGTCACGTTCTTCCGCCAGTGACATGACTGCGCGATGGGCGCGGCGAAGAAATCGATTCAGAATCGTCTCGTACATGCTGACTTGCGCGCTTTCAGACCGGAGGACGTCCGTGGGCACTCGCCAGCGTGTCTCCGACAGTTTCCATGTCCGCCGACGGCCCGGTCCTGTCTCGTGTTGTTGAACGAGGCCGTACTTGGCGAGCTGACGAAGATGGAACGAGCAGGTTGTCGCGCTTTCACCGATCAGGTCCCCTGCTTCAGTCGCAGACAGCGGGCCTGGAAGTAACGCGTCGACGAGGGCCATCCGCACCGGGTGCCCGAGCGCGCGAAGTGTCCGAACATCAGTGATCACCTGCGCGTCTCCAGCCTGCCTGATCGATGCGGGTGACGAGCGTGTGGGGCGTGAGTGCGTCGGCATACCGCGACGGTAGATGAGATCCACGTTTTCTCAAAGCGATTCTCTCGAGAGCTTTCTCTCGAGAAGCATGTTTGCTCCTCTCGAGCGCCCATTTGTACGTTCGCCTGGACGTGATCCCTACGCATGTCGAGAGGGGGTGTGTATCCATGGAAAACCGCGATGACATGGCCGTCGAGATCCTAGAGGTCAGCGAGCAAATGGCGATTCTCGACGTGAACGGCTCCTGCAAGTAGGGGCATCCGCCGGGTACTCCTCCGCGGAGGGGTACCCGGCCTGACTCAGCACAACCCAGCACGACCTCAAGGAGCCTCGAAGTGAACGTCTCGCCATACCTCTTCATCTCACCTGATGTGTATGAGAACGAAGACGGGAAAAAACGGGTCCCCATCTTCGACAGCTTTAACGCTCGGGTCTTGACCGTCTCGGAACCTCTGGCCGACTCGTTCCGCGTCGGGGACCTCAGCCCGATCGATCCTGCAGCTCTACATAGCTTTGAGGAAGCGGGCTTGGTCACGCAACCAGCAATCGATCTCAGAGATGATGTCTATTCGAACATGGACCAGGCAGCCGCAGATGCGAAATCCCCGACATTTGTGCTCTTGCCTGCCTCCTATTGCAACATGGGCTGCGACTACTGTGGGCAGGTCCATGTGCGTGGAGGGCTGAGCCGAAATCATCGAGCAGCGGTCCTGAACCGAGTGATCAAGAGGGTCGAGAGCCCACAAGTTGAGCGAGTGAAGATCAACTGGTTCGGGGCTGAGCCGCTTATGGGGTTCGCAACAATCCGCTCGATGAGTCAGCCCCTCGTCGAAGCGGCCGACCGCGCTAACAAGCCGTACCACGCCATGATCGTTACCAACGGCGTCCTCCTCGACCATCGAAAGCTCGCGGCGCTCGTCGACGAATGCCGGATTACCGAGTACCACATCACGATCGACGGACCTGCGGCGATCCATGATAGCCACCGCCCCTTGAAGGCAGGAGGCGGATCGTTCGAGCGGATCGTAGGCTTCCTATCTGAGATCGCTCGCGACGAGCGCTACCGCCACGTGAATTTCGTCATTCGAACCAATATTGACGTCAAGAACAGCGACTACGTCTCGGACTATCTGAAGCTGATGGCTGAGCGGGGGTTCGCCGGGGCTTCGAACTTCGAGTTCAATCTGGCCCCTGTCCACCCGTGGGGAAACGACGTCTCGCAGTTGCAGATCGCGATGCGCGAATACGCGGAGGCAGAAGGGAAATGGCTGCGAGAGATGCGCCAGCTCGGACTGGCGTTCCGATTGATCCCTTCAGCGACGATGCCACGAACATGCATGGCGACTCACCGAGATTCAGAAGTCATCAGCAGCAGCGGTGCGATCTTTTCCTGCACGGAGTACCCCTTGGCGCCCAAGCACGAGCAGGAGTCCGTACTCATCAGAGTAGATGAACTCTCGCCGGACAAGCCGAGACCCGAGGGCGAGTTCGACAGCTGGTCTGAGGAGGTCAGAGCCGGTCAGTACCCGTGCGCAACCTGTTGGTTCCTACCGGCGTGTGGAGGAAGTTGCCCGAAGCTATGGAAGGAAGGCGTTCCGGCCTGCCCGAGTCCGAAGTTCAATATGAATGAGCGGCTGGACATTGAGATGTCCTCGCGTGGATGGCGTCGTCTCTCCCGGGCGGCTTGGACGTGAAGCTACTCAAACCCCTCTTCCTCGAAGTCCTCACGGAGGGGGTCGAAGTGCGTAGCCCACTCCTGGCACAGAAAATTCGGATCCCTCTTGGTCTCGCCTCGCGGGTGCTAGAGCTCGCCGATGTTCCCAACATCGAGCGCGACCAACTCGACAAGGAACTGCCTCGAGACCTGGTGCGAGCCTTGGAGGAATGTGGCTTTTTAACGGACGAAGAACCGAAAGATGTCGGCTATCCGTGGCAACACTGGGGATCGATCGCGTGGTCTTTCCAGTCGGCGACCGAGAACGTCCGATTCCTCGAGCGCGGAACCGAGGCGATGAGCCAGTGGCAAGCAGATCTCGAAGCGGAGTCGCCTCCACCCCCGGCTTCCTTGGAACGACGCATCACCGAAGGCCCCACGGTCTGGCTGCCCAGAGCCCTAAGCGACCCTGATGTCTCGTACTGGCACGTTCTACGACAGCGAAGAACACATCGTCAGTTCTTGGACGAGCCGATGTCCTTGGACCAGTTCGCTTCGGTGATGCACGCTACCTTCGGCGCCCAGCGCTTCGTTGACGCCCACGAGCTTGGCGTGCTCGAGCTCAGAGCACCAGTTTCCGGTGGGGCCCGACACGAAACCATGGCCTGCGTCGCTGTCCTGAACGTCCAAGGACTGCGACCCGGCCTCTACATCTATTCCGGAATCCAGCACACACTGACCTGGATCGCAGAATGTCCTTCCACGGATCTGCTCAATAGCTGGACAGCGAACCAAGGGTTCTTCACCAACGCAGCGTTCGGCGCCTTCACCGTGACGGACACCGCGAAGATGGCCTGGAAGTACCGAGAAGCCCGCGCATACCGACACATGCAACAGAATGTCGGTGCCTACGCGCAGGTGTTCTCAATGACATGTGAAGCGATGGGACTCGGCGCAGCAATCACGGGTGCCATCACCGAGGCAGCGCTCGAGCAGGCGCTCGGCCTTGAACGCCCAAGAGAGATCCCGATGTTCGCACTCGTCGCCGGCTTCCCAGTGCGAGGCTCGCAGGGGATGCCTCCGGACGTGAAGGTGCACGGCGACGCCGTGCACCGTTTCGGAGAGGTCGACTTAGCTCGGAGCGTTCCACACCGCTCGTAGTTGCGCATCCGCGCAGGCCGTCGGAATCCGTCTACTCAACATTCACCCTTCAAGCATGCTCCGAACAACCAGCAACATCGCCAACAAGGAGCGAATACTCGCAGACAACTCGCACCGCCACCATTCCGGTCCGCAATGCACCCGTGAGCCAATGACTACTTCCAGCGCTCAGGCCTCCGCGCCGTACCGCTCCCGCTCGATCTGCTCGAGCGACTTGCCCTGCGTGTTCGGCGCCCAGATCGTGCCGACGAGCAGCGACACGGCGAGGATGCCGATGAGGATCGCGCCGAGCGTCGGCAGGCCGAGCACGTCGAGCCAGACCGGGAACCCGAAGCTCAGCAGGCCGACCATGATGCGGGCGGCGAAGAACAGCAGTCCCTGCGCCGAGGCGCGGTACTGGGTCGCGAACAGCTCGGCGGTCCAGAGGCCGTAGAACGCCTGCGCGCCGATGCCCGAGGCGAAGCCCCAGAGGATCGCGAAGCCCCACAGCGGCAGGGGTCCGTCCGGCAGGTACACCAGCACGACCCAACCGGCGATGCCGAGCACGGCGCCGATGAAGAACAGCAGCCTGCGCGACATCCGATCGCCGAGCCACATGAACACGAAGGTTCCGACGACCGTCATCGTCCAGAGGAACGACTGCAGGAAGTACTGCTGGGCCGAGTCGGTGAGGCCGGAGGCCCGGTAGACGTTCGGCATGAACATGCCCGCCTGGCCCGCCACGGTGTTCCAGAACGCGTACACGCCGATGAGGAAGGCGATCGCCAAGAGGTTCTGCTTGCGGCCGAGCAGCGCCTTGAATCCGCGACCGGCGGCCGCCTTCGCGCCCTGCTTCGTGCGGATCGCCTGCGTGTCCCTCCAGTTCTTCGACTCCTCGAGCCCGCGCCGGACCCACCACGTGATGAACGCGATCACGAACAGGTGCAGGAAGATGATGCGCGCACCCAGGAGTTCGGCCGGAGCGAGGAACGCGGCGAGCAGGAATCCGATCGCGGGGCCGACCGACCACGCGAGCTGAGCGGTGCCGACGTGGGCGGCGCGGCGCTCGCTCGGCGCCTCCTCGGCGATGTAGGTCCACGCGGCGGGAACGCCCGCGCCGACCGCGATGCCGGTGAGGATGAACGCGACGAGCAGCATCCACTGGTTCACCGCGAAGGCGGCGATCAGCACGCCGATCATGTACAGGATCAGGTCGTAGGTGTAGATGAACTTGCGCCCGTAGCGATCGCTCAGCGGGCCGCCGATGATCGCACCGATCGCGGCGCCGAACGCGTTGGCGCTGAGCGCCGCGAGCAGCCCCTCGAAGGCGCTGTCGAACCCGAACGCCTGTTGCCAGAAGATCATCGACGTCGAGATCGCGATGATCGATCCCGCCTCGATGTAGTTGGACATCGCGACCGCGATCGTGGCCTTCCAGCCCGTCGTCTTCTTCGCACCGATGCGCACCATATACCTCTTGCCTGCCTGTTTCCTCGTTGAAGTTATGGGCGCGTTTGAAACGATTCACGCGCCGTCGCGAGACTTTACATCATCGGGATGCATGAGCAACTCAGGCTGAGGATCGCCGAGAAGTGCTGCTGCGCGGTGGCGTGAAGCAGCACTTCTCGACGACCCGTTCACGGGGTGGGGACGAAGCGCTCCAGAACGGATCCCGGGGGCAGCATCTGCTCATCCGCACCGGGCAGGCGCACGAGCGCGTCGACGCCGCTGGGCGTCTCGAGCACGTACCGGATCCCGCCCGCTTCGCGGCGCCAGGACCCGCGGATCTCACCGTACGGCGAGTCGAAGCGCACCTCCGCGTGATCGAGACCGCCGCCCGGCTGCGGCGCCCACAGCACGCGCTGGTATCCCGGTCCGGCGGGTGCGAGGCCGCCGATGACGCGATGCATCCAATCGGCGACGGATCCGAGCGCATAGTGATTGAACGACGTCATCTCACCGGGGTTCACCGTGCCGTCCGGCAGCATCGAGTCCCAGCGCTCCCAGATCGTCGTGCCGCCCATGCGCACCGTGTACAGCCACGACGGGCACTCGGTCTCGAGCAGCAGCGCGTACGCCTCGTCGAGGTGACCGGTATCGGTCAGCGCATCCGAGATCACCGGTGTGCCGGCGAAGCCGGTCGCGATGCGATTGCCGGCCTCGCGCACGAGCTCCGCGAGGCGAGCGCCCGCCGCGGAGCGCTCGTCGGCCGAGAGCAGATCGAACCGGATCGCCAGTGCGTACGCCGCCTGCGCGTCGCTCGTCAGGCGGCCGCCCGAGAGCACATACTCCGAGCGGAATGCGTCGCGAGCCTCGCCCGCGATCCGCGCGTAGCGCTCGGCCTCGAGCGTGCGCCCGACGGCGCGAGCGAACTGCGCCATGCGCCTGGTCGAATACGCGAAGTAGGCCTGCGCGACGAGGAAGCGGTCGGTGCGGGCATCCGCGGGGTCCTCGGGGGGCGCGGCCGGATCGAGCCAGTCGCCGAGCTGGTGGCCCGTGCGCCAGAGCCGCTCGGGCCCTGCCTCGCGGATCATGCGCTCGACCCAGGCGGTGGCGCTGTCGAACTGCGCCTCCAGGACGTGCGCGTCGCCGAACCGCTCGTGCATGGTCAGCGGCGTCAGCACCGCGACATCGCCCCAGACCGCGCCGGTCCGGATCGGGCTCCACGTCGGCCCGCCGGGAATCGTCGGCACGAACCACGGCACGGTGCCGTCGTCGAGCTGCTCGATCGCGACATCGGCGAGCCAGTTCTCGATGAACCCGGCGCTGTCGAACAGGAACGACGCCGTCGGTGCGAACACCTGGATATCGCCCGTCCACCCCAGGCGCTCGTCGCGCTGCGGACAGTCGGTCGGGATGCTCACGAAGTTTCCGCGCGTGCCCCACACGACGTTCTCGTGCAGGCGGTCGAGCTCGGGATTCGAGGTGCGCAGGTAGCCGGTGCGCCGCATGTCGCTGTGCATCACGCGCGCGATGACGGCGCCTTCCGCGATCTCGTCGATGCCGTGCACCGTCGCGTAACGGAACCCGTGGAACGTGAACCGCGGCTCCCATGTGCGGCGTCCGCTGCCGTCGAGAGTCAGCACGTCGTGCGCCGCGGCGCGGCGCAGCGGACGCACCCCGAGCTCGCCGTTCTCGAGCACCTCGGCGTGGCGCAGCTCGATCTTCCGGCCGGCCTCGCCCTCGACGGTGATCTTCAGCCTTCCGACGAGGTTCTGGCCGAAGTCGAGCAGGTGACCGCCGTCGTCGAGCCGCGTGACCGACACGGGTGCGAGGTTCTCCGTGACGCGCACGGGCGGCAGCACCGGCGCGACGAGCGTGGCGGGATCCCGATGCCCGACCGCGACGGGCGACCACTCTCCCGCGACCTCGCCGGGCGACGACCACCCGGCGATCTCTTCGCGCGCGTCGTACGTCTCGCCGTCGTACAGGCCCGATACCAGGATCGGGCTCAGCGCGGCGCGCCAGTGCGCGTCGGTCGCGATCGTCACGACGGATCCGTCCTGCAAGGTGACCTCGAGCTGCGCGATCAGCGCCTGGTCGACGCCGTACAGATCGCGATACCCGCCGTTGAATCCGAGCCGGCCGCGGTACCAGCCGTCGCCGAGCCACGCGCCGATCGCGTTGTCGCCCGCCACGAGATGATCTGTGACGTCGAAGGTCCAGTACACGAGCCGCTGGCCGTAGACCGTCCAACCGGGGGTCAGCTCGTGGTCGCCGACCCGCCGGCCGTTGATCTCGACCTCGGCGAGACCGTGCGCCGAGACGTACAGCCGCGCGCTCGCGATCTCTGCGGGCAGCGAGAACCCGCGCCGCACGAGGGCCGGGCGCCGCTCGGTGTCGGCGACCTCCGGCCACCCGGCGCCGACGGGCTGGGCGCGCCAGTCGTCGGGCGAGAGCAGGCCCGCCTCGACCGTCGACGCCTCGCTCCAGTCCGACCACACGCCGTCGGATCCGGCAACGCGCACCCGCACACCGACGCGCTCCCGCGAAGCGAGCGGCGCGAAAGGCCAGGCGACGAGCACCTGGTCGGCACCGGATCCGCGCACCGTCGTCACGCCGGAATCGCGCGTGGCCTCGGCCTCCCATTCGGCCTGGCGCCATCCCGGCGCGGCCTCGATGCGCCAGGACAGGCGCGGAGCGCTGACGCCGATTCCGAGGGCGTCCTCGGCCTGTTCGAAGCGGGGCGCGGTGATGCGCATAGTTGTTCCTCTCTGCACGCCGATCATCCCTTGACGGCTCCGGCCGTCAGCCCCTTCTGAATGCTCTGGTTGAGCAGGAGGTAGATGATGAGCAGCGCGAATACGTTGATGCTGACGGCCGCGAACAGCGGGCCGTACTGCGTCGTGCCGAAGTTGCCGTTGAAGTTCAACAGCGCGACCTGGAGCGTGCGGAGCTTGCTCGAGTTCGCGAAGGTGAGCGAGATGAGCAGGTCGTTCCAGAAGAAGAAGAACTGCACGAGTCCGACCGTGAACAGGCCGTTCTTCATCATCGGCACTGCGACCGAGAAGAACTGCCGATAGATCGACGCCCCGTCGAGCGTCGCCGCCTCGAACACCTCGCGCGGGATGGCACGGAAGTACGTGGCCATCAGGAAGACGGTCAGAGGCATGCCGGTAGCCGTATATGTCAGGAACAGCGGCCACAGCGAGCCCGTGAGGCCCGTCTGGAAGTAGGCGCTGAACAGCGGCAGCAGGATCATCTGCGCGGGGACCATGATGCCCGCGAGGAAGATCATGAGCACGGCGCCGCGGCCCTTCCACACGAGCACCTCGAGCGCGAACGCCGCGGCCGTGCCGAACAGCAGCATGCAGAACAGCGCCGGAACGACGGTGATGGCACTGTTGAACAGCGCTGATCCCAGTCCGGCGGTCTCCCACGCCGTCGCATAGTTCTCGAAGCTCCACTGCTGAGGAAGCGCCCAGGTCGGCTCCTCGAGGAACTCCCGCTGCGACTTGAACGACCCCAGCAGGAGCCAGATGAGCGGGTAGCCGACGACGATGAGGAGAACGGTGACCGCGATCCAGAGCGGCAGGCGCCGGAAACGGTTCACCGACCGGCGGCGCGGCACGCGCAGGCGCTGACCGCGCGAACCGGATGTCGTCAGCATCCTGGTGGACTGCGTGGTGTTCATCGGGGGCCGTCCTTCGTCAGATCGCGCCGCGAGCCGCGGAAGATGAAGATCGTCACGATGAGGCAGATGATCGTCAGCAGCATCGCGAGAGTGGATCCGTAGCCGTACTCGCCGTAGGTGAAGGCGTGGTCGAACACGGAGATCGTGAGGGGGCTGGTGCTGGTGCCGGGCCCGCCCGAGGTGAGCGCCATGACGCTGTCGAAGACCTTGAGCGTGCCGTTGATCGAGAAGATGATCGACGAGATCAGCACGGGCAGCGACAGCGGCAGCACGATGTGCCTCACGAGGCGCCAGCCGCTCGCGCCGTCGAGGCGCGCCGACTCGAGCACGTCTTCGGGGATGTCGACGAGGCCCGCGTACAGCAGCACGCCGTAGAAGCCCATCGAGCGCCAGATGTCCATGATCGCGATCACGACGAAGGCGCTGCCACCGTCGCCGAACCAGTCGACCGGCACACCGCCGAAGCCCGCCAGCATCGAGTTGACGACGCCTTCGGTCGGGGCGATCGAGAAGAGCTGCTGGAACAGCAGGGCGACGGCCACGGTCGGCATCACGATGGGGAAGAACACCAGCGTGCGCACGACGCTCGAGGCCCGCTTCAGGCCGAACACGTACAGCAGCGACAGCATGTAACCGACGACGACCTGGCCGATCGTGACGACGAGCGCGTATTTGAGGGTGAACAGCAGCGCCTGATGCGCCCGGGCATCGCCGATGAGGCGCACGAAGTTGTCGATGCCGACGAACTCGAAGCCGCTGATCGCATTGCCTTCGAACACGGTGTATCCGAGCGACACCACAACGGGCACCAGCATGATCACCGAGTAGACGGCGAGCGCAGGCGCGAGCAGCACGAATGCCGCTCGCCTGTCGCCGAGAATGTTCTTCATCCGGAAAATCTCCTCCAGCCGGTGAGGGCGGCTCCCGCCGCCCTCACGCGGATCACAGGTCCGCCTGGACCTTCTCCATGAACTCCTCAGCGGAGAGGGATCCGGTCACGAGCGGGGCGGCATTGCGCTGGCTCGTGGTCGTGGCCTCGGCAGAGAACAGGGCCTCGAACCAGAGCACGGTCGTCTCGGTCTCGGCGACCTGCTGCTGCACCATGCTCGTGAGCTCGGGAACGTCGTCGACCTCGTCGTTGAGCGCGAAGCCCGACACGCGGTTCTCCTGCTCGAGGGCCGTCGCGCCATAGTTCTCGACAATGCACTCGAGCCAGCTCGACGTGTCGTCGTCGACGAGGTTGGCGTTCATGGTCAGCGGCAGGCCGACATTGGCGGCGAGCTGCGAGCGGTCGCCCGCGCCGCCCTCGACGGCGGGGAAGGGCATGAAGCCGACGTTCTCGACGCCGATCTGGTTCATCTCGGGGTCGTTCAGGCCGCTGAGGAACCAGCTGCCCATGTAGAACATCGCGGCGGATCCGTTGAGGAACTGGTTCTCGCTGGTCGCCATGTCGATCGAACCGACACCCTTGCCGAACCAGCCTTCGGCGCCGAGATCGGCGATCGCCTGGGCGGCGGCGACGTACTCGGGGTCGGTGAGCTCGGCCTCGCCGTCGGCGACCTTCTGCATCGCGTCGGGTCCGAGGTCGCGGAAGATGTAGCTCGAGATCAGGCGGGTGATGGGCCAGCCCTGCTCGCCGCTCGCGGAGAACGGCTGCACGCCCGCGTCGTTCAGCGTCTCGGCCGCCGCGACCATGTCATCGAACGTCTGCGGCTCGTCGATGCCGTTGTCGGCGAAGATCTGCTTGTTGTACCAGATGCCCTCGACGTTGTACTCGAACGGCAGTGCGCGGAATCCGCCGTACAGGCTCTCGATCGTCGAGACCGCGGCGGGCTCGATCTGGTCGGCGATGCCGAGGTCGCCGAGCACCTGCTCGAAGTCGGCCACGTGGCCGGCATCGGCGAGCTCCGCGGTGAGCGAGGGGGCGTTGCCCGCCGAGAAGAGCACCGGGAGCGCGGCCTGTCCGGCCTGCAGCTGAAGCTGCTGGTCGAGGTTCGTCTGCGGAGTGGTCTCGAGCTCGAGCGGCAGAGTGTCGGCCTGGTCCGAGCACGCGCCGGCGGCGAGCGTCTCGAGCACCGCAGGAACCTCGGCGTTCTCGACGTTGGTCAGCACGGAGAAGGCGTCGGCGCTCGCACCGCCCCCACCGCCCCCGCCCGAGCAGGCCATCAGAGCGAACGCCGACGTGCCGGCCACGACGGCCATCGCGCCGCGCGTCAGAGTCTTGCGCGTGAGTGTCATGAATCCTCCTTGATTCGCGGTCGAACACGGCCGCGTGTGGTTTGAAGCGGTTCAACGGTATGTTTGAAGCGCTTCAATTGCAAGTGCGCAGGAAGATTCGCGAGAGAATGTGACCAATATGAAACTCACCACCCCCGGCGGGCACAGTCGCCCGTCGATGAAAGATGTCGCGCGGCAGGCTCGCGTGTCGATGGGCACGGTCTCGAACGTTCTCAACAACCCGACCGTCGTCACGGATGCCACGCGCGAACGCGTCGAGATGGCGATCGCCGACCTCGGGTTCGTGCGCAACGAGGCCGCCAGGCGGCTGGCCGTCGGACGCTCCCACACGGTCGGCTTCGTGGTCGTCGACCTCGGGAACTCGTTCTTCCTCGACATCACCCGCGGGATCGAGGCGGGACTCGACGAACACTCGAGACAGCTCGTGCTCGCGAACAGCGACGTCGACCTCGACAAGCAGAACGCACATCTGACGCTGTTCGAGGAATCCCAGCTGAGCGGGCTCATCCTTGCGCCCCTCGATGCGCCGCTCGATGCGGCGTTCGCCGTGCGCGACCGCGGAATGCCGCTCGTGCTCGTCAACTGGCCGGGCACCGACGACGCATGCGGCGTCGTCAACGACGACGAGTTCGGTGGCTACATCGCGGCGCGGCACCTGATCGAGAACGGACGCACGCGTCTGCTGTTCGCCGGAGGGCCGTTCGGCCTCCGCGCGATCTCCGACCGCCTGCACGGCGCGCAGCGCGCCGTCGCCGAGGAGCCCGGTGTGTCGCTCGAAGTCATCGAGACCGAACGCATCACGATGCGCGGCGGAACGGAGCTCGGCGACGAGCTCTCGGCGCGCAGCGCGCGCCTGCGCCCCGATGGCCTGATCGCTGCCGCCGACGCGCTGGCGGCCGGCACGATCCACGCGCTGCAGGTGCGCGGAATAGACGTACCGCGCGACATCGCGGTGATCGGACACGACAACAACCACTTCGCACACGACAACGTCGTGCCCATCTCCTCCGTCGCCCAGCCGGGGCAGGACATGGGGCTGACCGCTGCCGCGCTGCTGCTCGAGGAGATCCTCACCCCCGACGAGCACACGCACCGCACCGTGACGATGCAGCCCTCACTCGTCGTGCGCGAGAGCTCGGGGGCGTAGGGGTCGCCCTGTGCGTGAAGCCGCCAGTCACGATGCCGGCGGGAGGTGCTGCTCTGCTGATACGACGCGCAAGTCCTTGATATGAGCGGCCGACAGCAGATACCGCCGTCCGATGAGGTAAGCACCGGCGATGCCGACGTCATCGCCCAGAGTGCTGTAATCGATGACGAGATCCTTCGTCGCCAGGGCGCGCGCACGCTGGTAAACAACACTGCGCACGCCGGCGAGGACATCGTGGCTCACTGAAGCCAGCGCGCTCGTGACGACGACGCGGCGGGGATTGAGCACATTGCACAGCGTCGCGACGACCTCGCCGAGCTTCTCCGCGCCTTCCCGGACGACCTGCGTGACGTGCGGATCCCGGCCAAGCAGCAGGTGCGCGAGCAGATCCGATCCGCGCAGATCGGTGTCGTGATCGGCGAGACCGGCCGCTTCCAAACGCTTCAGCATCGCCGGAACCGCAGCGGCCGCCTCCACACAGCCGCGCGCGCCGCAGTTGCACAGCACATCCTCGGCCCCGGTGCAGGGTATGTGCCCGACATCGCCGGCCGATCCGCTCGCCCCGCGAAAGATGTCGCCGTTTCCGTCGACGATGCCCGCACCGATTCCCGTTCCCAGTTGAATCGCAATGAGTGGGAGCGAGTCGGACCCGAGATGGCCGGCCTCGCCGACGGCGCGCACGCTGCAGTCGTCCTCTAACAGCGCGGGGCATCCGAGGAGCGTCTCCAACATCTGCCCCATCGGGAAACCGTCCCACGACGGGATCACGGTCGGTCGCATCGGGGACCGGGTACGCGAGTCCACGCGAGCGGGAACGGCGATGGCCGTTACGCATCGCGAACGAGGCGGCGTGACGTGCCCCTCCTCCTGAGCTTGTGTGAACACCGCGTCGACGGTATCGGCGAGCGAGTGGAGCGTTCTGTCAGGCCCCTGCTCCGTCGCAAGCCCCACGCGGCGACGGGCGAGGATCCGACCGCGAAGGTCGACAAGCGCAACCGTCGTGTTCACCACACCCATCTCGATCGCGATGACGGCCGCGATGTCGCCGTTGAGCTCCACCTGATCGGCGGGTCGGCCCCGGCGCATCGGCCCCTTGTCCGCAGCGCGCACGATCACGCCGCGATTCAACAACCAGTCGACGTGCGTCGTCACCGTCGAACGCGGAAGGCGCGTGAGCCGGACGAGCTCGGCTTTACTCGTGGATCCGTTGTCCGCGATGCGTTTCGCCAGCGCGCTGAGTACGTCTTCAGTCAGGACTTGGGCGGTGGGCTCAGGGCCCGGCCAGGCCAACATCGGCAAGGTAGCGGTGCTCACAGTTCTAATTATGCTCTGTTCCGTCATAAATCTGTCGTTGAACAACCTATTTGCGATTCGTAGTCTCGCTTATGCCTCGCGCGGTCGCGGGCATCCATCTGGGAGGAAAAGTCGTCAATGGCAGCAATCACTTACTCCGCATCGATCATGTGCGGAGACCTCGCGAACCTGGAACCGACGATCCGAGAGATCGAACGAGTCGGCGTCGACGCCCTTCATGTCGATATCCTCGACGGCAAGTTCAGCCCCAGCATGCCGCTCGGCCTGGAGACGGTGCGCCGCGTGAGGGAGGTCACCGAACTCCCGATGGACGCGCACATCATGACGGTCGACAACGAGTTCTACGTGTCAGAAATGCTTGGCCTGGGGGCGGAGACCGTCACCTTCCACCTGGAAACCACTCTCCACGTGGACCGCCTCATCAACCTCGCGAAGAAGGCCGGTGCCCGCGTCGGCGTCGCGCTGAATCCGGCCACGTCGTTGTCGGTGCTGGAGTTCATCCTTCCGCAGGTCGACTCGGTGTGCCTGATGCTCATCAACCCTGGCTACGCGACCAACGCATCGGAGAAGCAGGTGCCGTACGCGATCGAGAAGGTCCGGCGGCTGCGCGCCCTCATCGACTCGCAAGGGTTAAACGTCGGCCTGCAGGTCGACGGACGCGTGTCGCTCGACGTCATCCCCGACCTCGTCCGCGCCGGCGCCACGAACCTCGTGCTCGGGAGCACGAGCCTGTTCATCCCGGGCCGCTCGCTCGAAGCGAACAAGGCGCTGCTCGATGAGGCCGTCGCATCGGCGGGATCCGTCTCGTGAGCTACCTCGATGCGCAGCGCATCGTCGCGGAGGAGGTCGCGAACACCCTCTCCACCATCGACGAGACCGCCGTCGACGAACTCCTCACCTCGATCCGGCGGTCCGACCGCGTATTCTTCGTCGGCGTCGGCCGCGTGAAGCTCGCGCTCGAGGCCATCGCGAAGCGGCTCGCGCACCTGGGGATCGACACCGTCGTCGTCGGCCAGATCACGGAGCCCGCCATCACCGACGCCGACCTGCTCATCGTCGGCTCCGGCAGCGGCGAGAGCGCGATCCCGCTGGCGATCGCCGCCAAGGCGCGGTCGTTCGGTGCCGCGGTCGCGCACATCGGGTCCAACCCCGACAGCTCGATGCGTCAGCACGCCTCCGTGTTCGTGCGGATCCCTGTGCAGACCAAACTCTCACTACCCGGTGAGGTGCCGTCGCAACAACCGATGACGAGCCTGTTCGAACAATGCCTCCTCCTGCTCGGCGACTCTCTCGCGCTCATGCTCATCGACGACATCGGCGCCGACCTGCACAGTCTGTGGCGCTTCCACGCAAATCTCGAATAGGACGAAGGACAACGACTATGAGCGAATGGCTCGACCTGCACGACAAGATCATCATCGTCACCGGGGGCGCCTCCGGCATCGGCGCGGAGATCGCGAAGAACCTCACAGCCAACGGCGCCACCGTCATCGTCGGCGATCTGAACCCGACGCCCGAGGTCCTCGCCTACGCGGCGAAGGCCATCGCCGCTGACACCACCGACCGCGAGAGTGTGACGAACCTCGTCGCGGAGACTGTTGCAGCCTTCGGGCGCGTGGATGGGCTCGTCAACAACGCGGGCGTGAACCGGCCTCGTCTGCTCGTGGATCACTTCGGCCGGAACAGTGACTACGAGGCGACCGAAGCCGATTTCGACTTCATTACGAGCGTCAACCAGAAGGGCCCGTTCCTCTGCGCTCAGGCCGTCGTGCGGGAGTTCCTCAAGACCGGCGGCGGCGTTATCGTCAACATCTCGTCCGAGGCGGGCGTCGAGGGTTCCGCCGGTCAGAGCCTGTACTCGGCGACCAAGGCGGCCCTGAACGGGTTCACGCGCTCCTGGGCGAAAGAGCTCGGTGGACACGGTATTCGCGTCGTCGGAGTCGCCCCCGGCATCAACAAGCGCACGAACATGAACAACGACGCGAACTATGCGGCGCTGGCCTACACACGCGGGCTCGATCCGAACAACATCGACGACGACTACACCGGTTCTATCCCGCTCGGCCGTGTCGGCGAACACCAGGAGCTGGCGGACCTCGTCTCCTACCTGCTGTCCGACCACTCGACCTACATCACAGGCACGACCATCAACATCACGGGCGGCAAGTCCCGTTGACGGCACGGGCTGACCTCTCACCGACAAAGGAGTTCGGGTGACTACCGCAACTGAGCGCAATACGCCGCGCAAGCAGAGCACCGCCCTGGTGCGCATTCAACGATTCGGGAACTTCCTCAGCGGCATGGTGATGCCGAACCTCGGCGTCTTCGTCGCCTGGGGCCTGCTCACCGCGCTGTTCATTCCGACCGGTTGGTTCCCCAACGAGGAACTGGGCGAGCTGGTGTCGCCCATCATGACCTACGGGCTGCCGATGCTGATCGGCTACGCGGGCGGCCACATGGTGCACGGAGTGCGCGGAGGCGCCATCGGTGTGCTCGCCACACTCGGCGTCGTCATCGGCGCGGATGTGACCATGCTCATCGGAGCGATGGTCATGGGACCGCTTGCTGCGTGGCTGATGAAACAGATCGACCGCCTCTACGACGGCAAAGTGAAGCCCGGATTCGAGATGCTCATCAGCAACTTCTCGATGGGGATCCTCGGCGTCTTCCTCGCCATCGCTGGATACCTCGGCATCGGCCCGGTGTTTCAGGTCGTGCTGAACGTGCTGTCGGCGGGAGTGGACTGGATCCTCGCAACCGGCCTGCTCCCACTCGTGTCGATCCTCGTTGCTCCGGCGCAGGTTCTGTTCCTGAACAACGCCATCAACCACGGGATCATGGGCCCGCTCGGCATCGAGCAGGTCGCCGAGTACGGCAAGTCCATTCTGTTCCTGGTGGACGCCAACCCCGGGCCCTCCGTCGGCACGTTGCTCGCCATCACCGTGTTCGGCGTCGGGATGGCCAAGCGCACCGCCCCGATGGCCGCAGTCATCGCTGGCATCGGCGGCATCGGCGAAGTGTACTTCCCGTTCGTGCTGATGAAGCCGAAGCTCGTGTTCGCCACCATGGGCGGCATGGCCACCTCGCTGTTCCTGCTGCAGCTGCTGGGCGGCGGAACGGTCGCGACGCCGTCTCCCGGCAGCTTCTTCGCGATGCTCGCGCTCACCCCGAGCGGGGCGCTTCTCGGCAACCTCGCTGGTTTCTTCGGCGGAATGATCGTGTCGTTCGTCATCGGTTGGGCGCTGTTGCGCGGAGAGCGCAGGCGATACAACGGTGAGGACGACGCGGAGCTCGCTACCGGCAGCGAAGCTGACCGTGAGCGCCACAACAGCGAAGTCCTGCGCGACGGCACCGATGGCGTTCGCATCAGCAAGGTCGTCGTCGCATGCGACGCCGGGATGGGCTCGAGCGCGATGGGAGCGTCGGTGTTGAAGACGCAGATCCGCAAGCGCATGCTCGATGTGTCGGTGAGCAACTCGAAGATCGAGGAGATTCCTGCCGATGCTGACCTCGTCATCACTCACACCCAACTCGTCGACCGGGCGAAGAAGCTCCATGCCGACGGGCGCAAGAAGTTCATGACCATCACGAATTTCATCGAAGCCGACCAGTACACGGACATCGTCGATTTCATCAATGCTGTGCAGTCGGGGCGCGTGCCCGAACAGACCGTGTCCGCCGAGCGCGAGCCGGTCCTCGGCTCAGGCGTGTTCGGGCCGGGCACCATCGAACTCGGGCGCGCATTCGGCACGAAGGAGGACGCCATCGCGGCGGCCGGGCAGCTCCTGGTGAACGGCGGCTTCGCCACATCCGCGTACGTTCAGTCGATGCAGGATCGTGAGCGGGACACCTCCGTGTACGTCGGAAACCACGTCGCGATCCCTCACGGAACGAAATCGTCCGACGCGGAGATCCTCCGCACCGGTGTGTCGATGGTTCAGGTGCCGGACGGAATCGACTTCGATGGCGACACCGCATACGTTCTCTTCGGCATAGCGGGCAAGGCCGACGAGCACCTCGAGGTACTCGGCCGGATCGCAGAGTTCTGCGCCGACGAGAACAATGTCGACCGTCTTCGCCGGGCCACGACTGCCCAGGAAGTCCTCGACCTCATCAACGCGTAGGGCAACGCGAAGGGCGAGTTGCGGGAACGTCCGCAACACGCTTTTCGCGTTCGCGCGCCCTATTTCCTGAGCAC
>Ga0308157_10001068_pt1 | contig 65214 bp, 52 predicted proteins | sample PhyBR1_FD_201035 | JGI IMG/M metagenome (GOLD analysis project Ga0308157, IMG submission 201035) | Phyllosphere microbial communities from UC Gill Tract Community Farm, Albany, California, United States - DLSLB.R1 | ecosystem: Host-associated > Plants > Phyllosphere > Unclassified | place: USA... | reverse complement strand
CTTTAACCGAGTTATGCCTTTTCATAACTTCTTCTACACAACGAAGTTTAAATTCACAATTGTACTTGACTTTTCTTTCCATAAAAATGCCCCCAAATAGTGTCTAACTTTTTGGGGGCAGTTCATTTTAGAATCTCCTTTTTTGTTATACAATCTGATTAAAACCTCAGAATCTTAGAATCTTAGAACCTCAGAACCTTAGCATCTTAGACTAAAATGGATCCGCAGTAACCTTAAACTTCATTTCTGCTTTTACGGTCACATCTTTTGTTAAAGTTTCTTTCAATGTTACTTTCGTTCTGATTTTGTAACTGTCTGCTTTTATATATTCATCTAATCTTTTATCAGTACAAATCAAATCGATCGTATTGCTGGATACATTGATATTGTCAGCATACGCTAATTCAATTTCTTCTGAGTTAGCTGTAGAAATATATAGATGTACAGATTTTAAAAAGGTAAATGTTTTATCCGAAGGATCTGTAATTGATAATTTCAGCGATCTGATTTTTACATCTTTTACCAAATTTGCTTTTGTCTTATTGTTTTCAAATTCAGCAGAAGAATTGGTCGTAACCTCTGGCGTAATAATTTCTAAAGGCAGATTAATTGGAGAAGTGCTTTGAATTTTAATCGAAGCATTGTTCGAAATAGTAAAAGTCAGCAAATCATCAACAGTGTTGCAAGAGCAAAAAAAGATCGATAAGAAAGCTGACAGGGCAATAATTTTTGATTTCATGGTTAAATTAAATTGGGTTTTTCGTTAGATACGAAATAATTCGGTTTTTGGATTTGCAAAGATACTGAGTTGCTAAGGTTCTAAAATGCTAAGTTTTTTGTTTTTGAGCTAGAAAAAAGCTCAGAATCTTAGTAACTAAGTATCTTAGAATCTACAATGAAAAAAAAATATTTTTTTTCATTGCTCCGATTTTTCAATTTCGAATATAAAAAGTATTTTTGCGCATGCAACACAACGTACTTATTTTAGATTTCGGATCGCAATATACTCAGCTTATTGCGCGTAGAGTTCGCGAATTAAATATATTCTGCGAAATTTTTCCTTACAATCACATTCCAAGTGATTTATCAAGTTATAAAGCCGTAATTTTAGGAGGAAGCCCTTTCTCTGTTAGAGGAGAAGATGCGCCACATCCTGATTTATCACAAATTAGAGGTAAAATGCCTTTGCTTGCTGTTTGTTACGGAGCTCAATATTTGGCTCATTTCAGCGGCGGTGAAGTAGCTGCTTCCAATACAAGAGAATACGGTAGAGCAAACTTGTCTTATATTAAAGAAGGTGAAACTTTCTTTGAAGGAGTTTCAGAAAACAGCCAGGTTTGGATGAGCCATAGCGATAGTATCAAAGTGCTTCCAACAAATGCTGTAAAATTAGCAAGCACGCATGACGTAGAATACGCAGCTTACAAAATTGAAGGCGAAACTACTTATGCAATTCAATATCACCCAGAAGTTTACCACTCTACAGATGGTAAAAAAATGCTGGAGAACTTTTTAGTTAAAATTGCTGAAGTTCCTCAAAACTTTACTCCAAATGCTTTCGTTGACGAAATGGTAGCAGAACTAAAAGAGAAATTAGGAAATGATAAAGTGGTTCTTGGTTTATCTGGAGGAGTAGATTCTACTGTAGCGGCAGTTTTATTAAACAAAGCAATCGGGCAAAATTTATACTGTATCTTCGTTAACAACGGACTTTTACGTAAAAACGAATTCCAAAGCGTATTAGATCAATACAAAGGAATGGGATTAAATGTAAAAGGAGTAGATGCTGGAGATCGTTTCCTTGGCGAATTGGCCGGAATCAGCGATCCTGAAACGAAACGTAAAACAATCGGTCGTGTATTTATCGAAGTTTTTGATGATGAATCGCATTTATTAGAAGACGTAAAATGGTTAGCACAAGGAACTATTTATCCAGACGTTATTGAATCTGTTTCGGTAAAAGGACCATCTGCGACAATTAAATCGCACCACAACGTTGGTGGATTGCCAGATTATATGAAATTAAAAATTGTAGAACCACTTAGAATGTTGTTTAAAGACGAAGTAAGAAGAGTAGGAGCTACATTAGGAATAGATCCAGAATTATTAGGAAGACACCCTTTCCCAGGACCAGGATTATCAATCAGAATTTTAGGAGATATTACGCCAGAGAAAGTACAAATCTTACAAGATGTTGATTCTGTATTTATCGAAGGATTAAAATCTTGGGGATTATACGATAAAGTTTGGCAAGCTGGAGCAATTTTGCTTCCTGTAAACAGTGTTGGTGTTATGGGTGATGAGCGTACTTACGAAAAAGTAGTAGCGCTTAGAGCTGTAGAATCAACAGACGGTATGACTGCTGACTGGGTTCATTTACCTTACGATTTCTTGATGAAAGTGTCAAACGACATTATCAATAAAGTAAAAGGCGTGAATCGTGTAGTTTACGATATTAGTTCGAAACCACCTGCAACAATTGAGTGGGAATAGTAGCATAATTTAAAATTAAGGTCTTACATTTGTAAGGCCTTAATTTTTTATAACCTACTATTTATGAGAGAACTTTTAACGATTTCTCTTGTGTTTGTTTTGTCTTTTAACAAAATAACTGCACAAGATGCAATAATTGAACACAGAATTCAAAAAGGAGAAACCGCTTTTTTCATTGCCCAAAAATACAAGGTTTCTGTAGACGAGATTTACAAACTCAACCCCGAATCGCAAAACGGAATCAAAGACAGTCAGGTTTTAAAGATTCCAATTCACCACTCAGAAAACACAACTTCAAAGCAGCAAACCCATATTGTTGAGCCCAAAGAAACATTGTTTGGTTTGTCTAAACAATATCATGTTTCCGTAGATGCCATTCAGAATGCCAATTCAGAAATTCTAGCCAGCGGACTCCAAATTGGTCAAGAATTAATAATTCCTCAAAATTTAGATAGTGCAACTAAATCAGAAGTTGGAGTTTCTTCAAAAACTACACATCAGGTTGTGGCTAAAGAATCTTTATTCAGCATTGCGAGACAATACAATGTTTCGGTTCAAGATTTAGAAAATTTAAATAAAGACATTTTAATTAATGGATTGCAAATTGGTCAAACGATTTCAATTCCGAACAAAAGAAAAACCTTGGATGGGAGAGTTCGTGTAATTAATCAAGAAACCATTTTTCATGTTGTAGAGCCAAAAGAAACTAAATTTTCGATTGCTAAGAAATACGGAATTTCAATTGATCAATTAGAATCTCAAAATCCTGAAATCGTAAACGGATTAGTTGTTGGAAACAAATTAGCCATTAATACAGCAGCCATAAAACCATCAAACGAAAGTGAAGAATTGATGTTGGCTTTGGCCGAAAAACAAGTTGTGGTTGAAAAAACAAAAGCTAAAACAGTCGAAATAGAGGATTTAAAAGACCGTCTTGTGGTTCAGAAAGAAATGAATCAGAAAATTATAAAAATTAATGATCTGAAAGTGAATCTGAACGATATGAATGGTTCTAAAGAAAACTCAGTTGAAAAACTCCGTTTGGTTTTAGAAGCAAATAAAAATGTTCAAGATATTTTAATGGCAAAATTAGATTCGCTTGTCACTTCAATGAATAATGATTTGAAAGAGTTGAAGCGAATGGATATTTTGAATGTTGAAGAATCTAAAAGACTAGAAAAACAATCTTCTGAAGGAATCAATAAAACGAATGAATTATCGTCTCAATTGAAAAAGGAACTGGCCGAAAACCGAAAAGCCTACGCTGGTTTGATGAATAAAGTAGAGAAAATCGCAGTTGAGGAAAATCAGGAATACAAGAAGAAAATCCGCGAAAGCGAGAAAAAATCTAATACAGAACCTTTACAGCAGCGTTTGTCTTTAGAAGAAATTAAACGTTATAAAATCGAGCAGGAAAAAGGAGATGAAAAAAATCAGCTTTTAATTGCTAAAATAGATTCTTTGGACACTCAGAAAAAAATTGAAGTAAAAAGACACATCAGTAAAGCTTCTTATTATAGTATGGAAGCTCGAAAATTTGATGATAAATTGGCTTTGATCAAATTGAAAAAATATCAGGATGAAGCGGTTAAGAAACAGGAAAAAAAGGGTGCAGCTGAAAATTCAAAAACAATTTCATTACAAGAAATGAAACAAGAATTGAAAGACAATCCGTTAAGGCCTGACAAAACAGTAAAAGTTGAAGTTTATGATAATCTTAAAGAAGTTTCAAACGGGTATTACTTAGTTTTAGGTATATTTACAGACGCAGTTGACCGAGATAAGCTCATTATGAAACTCATTGATTCTGGTGAATTTAACGCTAGCTTCTTTTTCAACATTAACAGCCTTTCGTATTATGTTTACGCCGATAAGTTCGAAAACATGGAAGAAGTGCTTTATAAATGCAAGAAAAAAGAAGAAGATGAGTTATATAAAGAAATCATTATTGCTAAAGTAGAAATCGATTTAAGGTAATTTTTACAGCGATAAAGCAAACGGCGCGAATTTTGCTTTTAGTAAAATCGTAACTTATTTTAGAATTAGAAATTAAATTGTTTTAAGCCTTATTATGAAATATTATTTAACAGTATTGTCTCTCGTATTTTTTATGACTTCCAGCGCATTTTCGCAAGAAAAAGTGGTGAAGTACAAAGTATCGAGCGGTGAGACGATTAATCAGATTGCACAAAAATTTAAGGTAACGCCTTATGATATCTATCAGCTCAATCCAGATGCAAGAACGGGATTGGTGCCCAATTCTGTGCTGTTGATTCCGACAAAAACAGGAGAAGCAAAAAAAGAAGTTTCTGAAACTAAAGCAGCTGTTTCAGGAAAAGAAATTATTCATGAAGTGCAGCCAAAGGAAACATTTTACAGCATTGAGCACAAGTACGGAATTTCAGATGAAGCTTTAAAAGCGGCAAATCCGTTTTTGGAAAAAACAGGTGTTCAAATCGGACAAAAATTGGTTATTCCAGCAAAAGGATCTGCTCCAAAAGCAGCAGCAGCAAAACCTGCGAAAGAAAAAGGTGCCGAAAAATATGTTTATCATGATGTTCAGCCAAAAGAAACAAAATTTGGTATTGCAAAACAGTATAATATTACGGTTGACGAATTAGAAAAACGCAATCCAGATATTGTGAACAGCTTGCCAGTTGGTTACAGATTGACGATAAAAGGCACAGCTCCAAAAACAGAAGCTGCTCCAGTAGAAACGGCAAAAGCTGTAGAAAATAAAAAGCCTGCGGAAACTTCTAAAAAAGCAGTGACTTATATGGAATATCAGGTTAAACCAAAAGAAACTTTTTATAGTTTAGGAAGAGTTTTCCATTTGTCGCAAGAAGAACTAGTGGCATTGAATCCGTCACTTTCTGAAGGTGTAAAAGAAGGAATGGTTTTGAAAGTTCCAACAGGATATGTGGCTCCAGCACCAATTGTTGCTGCACAAGTGCCAGATAAACCTGCTGATTCTTCAGTGTATAAACCAGTTGAAAATACTGGCGGTGGAATTAAAATTGTCGATAAAGTAAAATCGACTGAAAACGAAAACGTAGAAATTGTTGAGTTGACCAAAAAGAAAGGGCTTAACGAGCGTAAAAAAGTAGTTTTATTGCTTCCTTTTAATTTGGCTAAAGTACAAAGCGATACTTCTGGAACAGCTAACAGAATTAAAAACGACAAGTTCTTAAACATGACTTTAGATTTTTATGCTGGAGCTATGATGGCGATTGATTCTGCAAAAACATTAAAACTTCCAATTGATGTTGCTATTTACGATTCTCAGGAAACTAAAACAACTTCTAATGTTGTAGGTTTAACTCCGAAGCTTCAAGATGCGGATGCTGTAATTGGGCCATTTTACCAAAGTAACGCAGAAACTACAGCAAACATGCTACGTTCATATGACGTTCCAGTAATTTCTCCTTTATCAAAAGATAGTGCAAATCCGATTGACAATTTATATCAAACTATACCTTCAAATGACGTGATTAGAAATTCGGTTTTTGATTATATGCGTTCTAAAAACGGGAATATTGTAGCGGTAGTAGATAAGAAAAAGGAGTCGGTTATTAATTATATCAGACAAAACCAAAAAGGAGTTGCATTTGCAACTTTAACCGAAACAGGTGGTTTGGATGTGGCTAATTTAAAAAGCTTGTTGATGCCAAATCGAATGAATTATGTTGTGATGGAAACCGGTAATACAGCGATGGTTAAAGCTACAATTAAAGCATTGCTTGATTCTCAGAAAACATGTCAGGTTCAATTGGTGATTTTAGAGCCAAACAGCACATTGGATACAGATGAAATTAGTTTTGATAATTTGATAAAATTGAAATTAATGTATCCTTCTGTAACGCGCGAAAGTGACGAACAGCCAGTTTTAATTTATGAAAAACAATTTCGTTTGAAAAACAAAGCAAATCCAACAACTTATGCAACTAGAGGATTTGATGTAACTTTTGACACGATGATGCGTTTATCTCAAGGAAAAACATTTCAAGAAACAGCTGATTTGATGACGACTCAGCAAGTAGACAATAAATTTCAATATTATAGAAAAGAAGATGGCGGACACGCTAATAAAGGTGTTTACATCTTATATTATGATAGTGACTTAACTTTAAAAGTAGCAAATTAATGACATCAAAAGTAACCTATTTAGGAGATTTAAGAACAGGTTCAATTCACGTGCAATCAGGAAGCGAAATCATTTCTGACGCACCATTAGATAATAACGGAAAAGGTGAGGCATTTTCTCCAACAGATACTGTAGCAAACGCATTAGCAAGCTGCATGATGACAATTATGGGAATTAAAGCCCGTGATTTGGAAGTAGATTTTGTTGGTTCTACAGCTGAAGTAACTAAGATTATGAATGCTGAACCAAGAAGAATTGGAGCAATCGAAATTGTATTTCAAATGAAAAGTAATGCTGATGAAAAAAGCAAAACGATTTTGGAACGTGCTGCAATGACTTGCCCAGTATTTCTAAGTTTAAGCAGTGAAATAGAAAAGAGAATTACTTTCAATTGGAATTAATTTTTTTATCAAAAAATAAGAAAAGCCATCTGAGAAAATCAGGTGGCTTTTTTTGTTTTATGAATGGTGTAAAAATGGAACAAGAGAGCAACATCTACTTTGCCCTCTTGTCCCTCTTTAACTAACCAATATATTTATTCTGAAAACTCTAATTTTTTAAGTTTATTCCAGCCTCCACGCGTAAAATCTGGAATTTCAACGGGAGCAGAATTATGATCTAATGAAATTTCGGTTAATGGACCAAGACAAGACCATTCGGCTAAATCGTATACGTCCATATCCAGAGGAAGTCCCTTTTGCAGACAGTGAATTAAACGATAATCCATAATAAAATCCATTCCGCCGTGACCGCCTACTTTTTTGGCTTGTTCTTCGATTCCTTTAGCAATTGGATGTTTGTATTTTTCCATTAATGCTTTTTTCACTTCTTCAGGAACAAAAGAGTGCGCACTTAATTTTTCGTGATTTGGTTTTACATCGTCACCTAACTCTTTTCCGTCCAATGCATAACCTTCAAGCGGATATTTATTGGCAAATCCTTTTGCCCCGCTCAATTGATACATTCTGCTGTACGGGCGAGGAGAAGTCACATCGTGCTGAATCTGAATTGTTTTTCCATTTTCGGTACGAATCATCGTCATGGTATGATCACCGTTTCTAAAATCTTTAATTTCCTTTCCTGATTTTTCTTTAATGTAAGCAGGATTTCCCACGGCTTTTGTATCCATAGAAACCAAGAAATTCATTTTGTCACCGCGATGAATGTTTAGTGCCTGACACGCAGGCCCCATACCGTGTGTCGCATAAACATCGCCGCGGTGTTTGATATTGTAATCCATTCTCCAGTTATTCCAGTATTCTCCCCAGAAAGGCTGTAAACCGTGAATATAAGAACCTTCAGCATGAAGAATTTCTCCAAAAAGACCTTGCTGAGCCATGTTTAAAGTAGTCAGTTCGAAGAAATCGTAAACGCAGTTTTCCAATTGCATACAGTGCTTTCTCGTTTTTTCTGAAGTATCAATCAATTCCCAGATTTCTTTCATGGTTAAAGCTCCTGGAACTTCAATTGCAACGTGTTTTCCGTCTTTCATGGCTTGAACTCCGATAGAAGCATGATGAAGCCAGTCTGTAGCTACATAAACTAAATCTACGTTTGGCAAAGCCGTTACTTTTCTCCAAGCATTTTCATCACCATAGAATTCCTGTGCTTTTGGGAAACCTGCCTTCGTTAAAATCTCATTTGATTTTGCTGTATTTTCCTGAGTCATATCGCACAACGCTACAATTTCTACACCCGGAATATGTGTCATACGTTCAACGGCGCCAGGACCGCGCATTCCAAGTCCGATAAAAGCAACACGAACGGTCGGAATCGGATCTGCTGCCATTCTCAATACATCTCGCTGTCCTTTTGCACGCGCAGGAGTTTTGGTCTTAATCATTTGTGCCGATGCAATTGTCCATCCGAACAAAAGAAAAAGAGCTATAGTTGATTTAAAAAAGGTAGTTTTCATAAGTGATAGTTTAGTGGTAATTTATTCTAAAAATAACCTCTCTAATGAACCAAATTAGAGAGGTTTTCAAAAACAAAACAATCCAAGGACTTTTATAATTATTTTTGACTACTAAATCTTTTCATTAATGGCGTTACATGTTTTTGGGTATCGTCATCTAATGAAGCCAATGCCTTATCTGCTTCGGCTGGTGCATATTTTGTTAATCCTGCTAATCCTGCAGCAATTACGTTGTATGATTGTTCTTTAATTCTTTCTTCCATTAACGTTTTGTAAGAAGTATCTCCAGTAGAAGCCAATTTTACAATAGCATTTGCTCTGGCAATGGTCTTTTTGTCGTTTTTGGCAATGTCAAGCAGTGATTTTAAAACCTGATCTTTGGTTTGTTTTTCATTTAAATCAATTGCTTTGATGCTCAACACTCTTAAGTCTTCTTGGGGATCTTTTAAACCTTCCAATAAAATAAGTTGTGACTCCTGACTTCTGTCTTTTGAAGCAAATTTTATAGCTTCAATTCGGTTATAATACGATGGCGCATTTTTATATTGAAAAAGATAATCAGCAGCCGTTTTTTTATCTACATTAACTTCACCAACTAGAATTTTATCCGGATCTAAATCTATAAATTCTGGTTTTGAAGGAAGATCAAAACTGAAACTTTGCGTTCTTTTATCAATTAAAATATCCTTTCTTATTTTAGTTCCGTTTACGTAAAAATCAACTTTTAAAGGCAGTGTAAAGGTTTGCACAGCACTATCCTGAGATTGACTTATTGTAATGGTAATTTTTCCGTTAGCATATTTGTAAATCACATCCAGAATCGGACTTCCAGCATTATAATACCACTGATCAAAATAAGGCAGCCAGTCTTTTCCAGTCACTTCTTCCATCGATAAACGCAGCTGATGCGGTTCTCCAGATTTATAAGCGTTTGTGGTTAAATAATGATTTAGTCCTTTAAAAAAAGCTTCGTCACCCATTTGGTTTTTCATGGCATACAAAATAATCGAACCTTTCGAATAGCTGATATTATCAAACATATCGTCTGCGTTTCTGTAATGAAAACGGGCTAAAATAGGGCTGTCACCATTTTTTTGTGAGCGTAAATAATTCTGTAATTTTTCATAACGAGATCTGTCTTCAGCATCTTGTCCAGCATCGTGACCGTGCCAAAGAACTTCTCCAAAAGTAGCAAACGATTCATTCATTGTTAAATTTGACCAAGATTCAGCCGTTACATAATCTCCAAACCATTGGTGAAAAAGCTCATGAGCAATGGTACTTTCTTGATTATCATCTAATAATTCTCGTTCTGTTTTCTGAACATATTCACCATGAACTGTCGCAGAAGTATTTTCCATAGCACCTCCAAAATAGTCTTTCACCACAATTTGCGCATATTTTGCCCATGGATATTCTACACCAAGCATTTTGCTGTAAAAATTCATCATATCTGGCGTTTTGTAAAAAATCTGTTTGGCATATGGCGCATATTTTGGCTCTAAATAATAGCTGACTTCTTTACCGTTATAAGAATCTTTATAGATTTTAAAATCACCAACGGTCATCATAAATAAATAAGGCGCATTTGGCTGTTCCATTTTCCAGATATCAGTTCTGGTTCCATCTTTATTTACTTTTTGGGAAGCTAATTTGCCGTTTGAAAGCGTGGTATATTTTGCCTCAACTGTCATTGCAATTTCAGAAGTTGTTTTCTGATTTGGTTTGTCAATTGTCGGGAACCAGCAAGAAGAAGCTTCCGTCTCGCCTTGCGTCCATATTTGTGTTGGTTTGTCACCTTTTCCATCAGGATTAATGAAATACAATCCGTTTGAATTGGTAATCGATTCGCCAGCTTTGCTTTTCAGTTCTGCTGGTTTTGCTGTGTAATTAATAAAAATCGTATACTTTTCGGTTCTTTTGTATTTTCTGTTTAAAGCGATAGAAAGTTCTTCGTTATCGTATTTGTATTGTAACGGAATGCTTTTTTTACCATCAATAATAGCGATTTCTTTAAAATCCATTCCTTTTGCATCCAATTTAAGCGAATCGGTTTCGTAAAAATGCGGTTTTAAAGTAATCCATTCTTTTCCGTACAAATAGCGTTTTCCGTAATCGAATGAAACTTCTAGTTTGGTATGAATTAAATCATGTGTTTTTAAAGGAGTAGCGCGATAAATGGATAATTCATCTGCCTTTTCTGTTTTGTTTTGTGCCTCTATTTTTGGTGCCATCAAAAGGACAAGACCAAAAAAAGTATATTTTAAAAAATGGTTTTTCATTTTTATTGTTTTAGAAAGTTCTTTACAGTTTTTCGATAATTCTAACTTCGCCGTCTTTTTCATCTTCACTTAAAATATTCGATTGTTTTTTGGTGTAAGACAATAAAGTCCATTGTACTATTTTATTTGTCGGATATAAATTGGCCTGATTTTTAATCCATTTTTCAGCCTCTTGCGCAGAAGAAGTTTTTTCTATTGCCCAAGCCGAAACCAATTGATTTGCCGGAAGGAAATTCATAACCGTATTATCAATCACAGGACGGAAAGCGACAATTTTTTCCAAAGATTTAGAAGCCATTTCTTTGTTTCCTAAATTGGTATAACATTCATAATCCAGCCAATTTTCTAGTCTTTCATCAATATTTTCGTCATACGGTTTTCCTACACCTAAATTCTCTGGAAACAGTTTGGCATCGGCAATAAATTGTAATGCTTTTTTGTACTGCTTGTTTTTGATTTCTGCTAAAGCCTGCATCAATTTAGCTTCGTGATACAATTGTCTCCCTGCGGTTGCGCCTTCAAACGGAAGGATTTGCAATTTGGTTAAAAATGCATCGGCTTCGCGATATTTTTTATTCAGCAGTAAAGTTTTAGCGTAAAGCATTCCAATTAAATAATTGTCTTGATGTTTTTTATAGAAAGATTCCGCCGTTGTAAGCGCTTTGTCAAATTGTTTTTGAGCAATATAATGTTCTGCAAGCATTTTATGGTATCTCCAGCCTTGCGGATCCAATTTTATAGCTTGCTGAAGACTTGCTAACACTATTGAAGCATCATCTTTGAATAAAGAAGCTTTTGCTCCATAAAACGCAGGATCATTTGGTTTTGAACCGCATTCTGAAAACAATCTTTTAGCTTCTGAAATACTGTTACGATTCCATTCAATTAAACCTAAATGATATTTCAATTGGTATTGATCATTTGTTTTAATTAATGATTTTAAAATTTCAGCTGTTTCATTTCTAAAAGGAAAACTAGTTCCAGGTTTGATTTTGCTTACATCAACAGGTTTGTTTTCTAAAAAGGCTTTCCAATAAATAATTTCGGCACTTGGTTCTGCAATAGAAAACACTTTTAAAGCTTCTTCTTTTCGGCTTATATTATTGTACCAAATTCCTAATTCAAGAAAAGTCTGTTCTGGCATTTCGTTTTGTATAGCAGCAACAAAAGCATTTTTTGAATCGTTTGAATTGTTCAAAAGGTATTTTTCAAAATCAGCAAAATGATTCAGCGGATCCAATTTTGTAATCGTTTTTAAAACTGAATTTGCTTTATCTGAATTATTTTGAAGACGATATAAAACCGCTAAAACCTGTAAACCTTCTATATTGTATTGATTGTATACTAAGCTTTTTTCAGCATATTCAATAGCTTTTGGCAGATCATTTTCGGCTAAATAAATTTTGCTTAAAGCAGTATAAGCTGGACTTCTAAATTCAACACTTGCCGCAGCAATATCAAAACCATCTTTTGCATCAATAGTATTTCCTAAATGAAAGTTTGCCAAAGCATAAAAATAATTTCCAGCAGGATCGTAAGTATCTATTGCTAAAGCTTTGCTTGCCGAATTTACAGCTGCTTTGTAATCTAATTTTCTGATTTGCAGAGAAGCCAATGCAGAAAGGGCAGGAGCGTAATTTGGGTCTAATTTTAAACAAGCATTCAATTTATCTTCAGCTAGAATATAATCTTTAAAACTGATGTAGTTTTTTCCTTGCTGATACAATCCATAAACCGAATTATGATCAAAATCTTTTGGTATTTCTAGAGGGCGATTGATGTTTCCATCTTCTGGAGCAGAATTCCAAACCAGTTTATTGCCGCCTAAAACAAATTTCAATTTATTAGAATCGACTTTTACCTGAATAGAATCTTTAAAAGTTTGCATCGTATTCAGAGCAATATCTTTAGAATATACTTTTTTATCGTCTTCAAAAACTTCAATTTTTTCGTTTAATTTTTGAAGTGGAGAAAAATAGATTTTCAGCCAGCCGTTTTCGTTTTTAATATTAACTGAACCATAATTGTTTGCTTTTACAAAACCTTTTGTTTGTTTAACAGGAAACCAATATTCAGTCCAAGTATCCGTTTGATATGGTGCGAATGAACGTTGTTTGAAAGGAGTAAGATTACTGCCTTCGCTAGCCTGATTAAACAATCTTCCGCTTTGCACTTCTACATATTGTCCGTCAGTATCGGTTAATAATTTTTCCCAAATCATTCCTTGCTGCGACAATCCCCAAATCCAGATTTTTTTACCCGGCTTATCGTCGTGATTGCCGTATCTTCCCATTCCGAAATCTTCGTCATGATAATATCCGCCAAAGAAATCATCGTATTTCCCGAATACGTGATACGATTTGTAACCGCCAAAATTATTGTTTTTATAGAAAGATAAATCTTTACCGTTTTCCTTATCTAGTGGCCACGAATGGTAATCTCCGTTATGACCAATGTAAGTCTGTCCTGGATAAATAAACTCCAGATTTTCGGCTGCTTTGATTCCTGTATTCATCCAAGTATAATAAGGCTGTTCGAATTCGGTTGTATTTGACCAAAAAGAATTTGTGGTAAAATACGCTTTGTCTTTCGGCAGATTGATATCTAATTTCCAAGAAGTTCTAGTTAATAAATCTAAAACTCCAATTACACAGCTAATGCTTCCGTCTTCTCGGTTTATGATTTTATAATCGACAGGAGTGGCGCAGTTTGGCGTGTGGCCGATAATTCCGTAATTGCCTTCAACACCGCCGCTTGTCCACGGTCCGCGCATGGCAATGTCTCTAAATTTTACAACGTGATTATTGTAAACAATGTCTTTTCCTGTAGATTTTTCTATAGCCGACCAGACTTTTCCGCCAATTTCTGGCAAAATCATCAGTTTAATATAATCGTTTTCAATTTCGATTACTTTCCATTCTTTCTGAACGGGTTTATCGGTAAAACCATCAAAACGGAAATAGGGATAAAACTTGGTATCTGGTTTCGGAATCGGATCAGGGTCTGAGAACGGATATGTGGTAAATACTTTTTTGTATTCTTTTATAGTGGGTTTGTTTTGTGCTGAGACAAAGAGGCTTCCAAGGAGTAAAAAGGATAATAATGGTCTAAATTTCATGATGGAGAGCTAGTTTTTTGTGGTTGTTTTTTTGCCACTCCCGATAGCTATCGGGATTCACAGATTTAAATGATTTTTTTAATCTGTGTGTAATACAAATTAATCTGTGTAATCTGTGGCATTAAATTTTAGTTGTATTTACTTCACAATCAATAACCATCCTTTTCCTTTAGGAACAGTTATTTCGTCTTTTGTTGTGAATGTTTTTGCAGGCTGGAAATTGGTAACTTCTGGCGCACTAATAGTTGCTTTTGCAGGATTGATTCCTAGTTTTTTCCAGTCAATATTTAGTTTCACATTTACATCAGCATCTGCCCAGCTTGCAATTGAAATTAAAGCCGTTCCGTTCTTTTTGTAAACTGTTGCTAGAACTTTGTCGTTGTTTGTTTTTACAGGACAGTTTTCGCTCCAATATCCAATCATTTCAGAACCTTTAATTCCGAAAGAATCCCATACTTTCCAGATGTTTCTTGGGTCAGCACCGTCGCTCCAAGGCAATCTGTTTGTCATTCCGTAAACCATTCCTCTCCACGGATTTCCACCATCTTGAAGCATTTCTCCCATTAATCCAAACGGAATTCCACTTACTTCTGTCAAGAAAAAGTCAGGCTGATTTTTTTCGTAATCAAAATATTCTCCAAACCATAATTTATTGATGTACGGGAAGTGCTCCATGTATAAGTTGGCACTGTTATTAAATCCGTCGCTTTTGTTGTATTGGTTTGCACTGTGTAAATCGATAATTCCAGGATGACCGTCTTTAGTTAAAACTCTTTTGATACGTTTCATTGTGATTCTGTCGAAGGCAACGTCATCTAAATAAATTCCGTCAATGCCAACGTTTTGAGTTAACCAGTTCATACCCTCAACGTAATAATTGTGCCAACGGTTCATACCGCTGTTTACAATTGCTGCATCTTTAATTTCAGGAACAAACCAAGCAGCGATATAATCGTCACCCACATGTTCTTGCAACCAAGAGAATCCGCCACCTTTTCCTGGAGAATAGATTTCGTGACCTAAACTTCTAAGAGCGAAAGTCTCATAAGCTTTGTTAGAAACCTCTCTAACCGTATTGTAGATTTTTACTTTTAATCCTTTTTCATGCGCTTCATCAATATACGTTTTCATCTTTTTAAATTCGATAAAAGGATAATTGATATACGGATTAATTGCATTTGCGTGGTGAATATTGATTACCGTTGCACCAGTTTTAGCAATAGAATCGATCGGGCTGTATTTGTGGTAAAACTTTGTATCCCATTGAAAATCGGTATTAATGGTGTGGAATGGCGTAATTAATAAGTTGAAGTTATAGTACAAAACATCGCCTTTTTTCATTGTTCTAGCACCGCTGTACGCATTTACTAGCACCGATTTTTGGTTTGGCGTAATCGTAATTCCTCCTTTGTTTTCGTTACCCCAAGAAGTTGGCAGTAACAAAGGTTTTTGCAAATAGAAATTCGTGTTTAACGGACGACTGTATTTTTCGTCTCTCAAAGAAAACTGCAATCCAGAGTTTACTGCACCAATCCAAGCGCCATCTTGATTTTTATGCGCAACATCCCATTTCCAGTCGAAAGTTGCTGGGCGATCTCCACCTTTTTGACCTAATCCCATCATGTATTTTGCAGAGGTTGGCTGCATTGGCATTTGGAAATTAATGTCATTAAATGATACATCTTCAAGAGCCGTAACTTTTACAATATAATGTACAAAACCGTCAAATTCAACAGAAGCGTTAACATCCATTTGAACTGATTTTGAAGTCGAAGTGCTTTCCCAAGAAACCGTTCCAGCTTCTTTTTTAGTAAATTTTACACCGCTGTTTTTCCATTGCGCCTCTTTTCCTGATGCATCAACAAAATGAAAATCGATTGGTGAACTTAGAATGTCATTTGCTTTTGCTGTTACAGAAGTCATTTCTGGAGTAAAGTAGGTCTGAATTTGTGCTGGAAATCCGTTTGGCGCTACAATTAGTTTTCTTCCTAATAATGAAATTTCAGAATTGTTTACGGTTAATGGAGTATAAGGAGCAATAACTGTATTTTCTTGCGCTAAAGTTGAGTTTAACCATTTTAGACGCGTCATTTTTTCTGGACTATCGATGCCTCCGTTTTTTGTAAATTCATTAGAAACCGTAATTTGAAGACTGATTTCTTTTGATTTTCCGTCGGCGGTTACAGTGGCTTTTCCATTGTAAGTTCCAGCTGCGGCTGTTTGCGGAATATCAATACCGCACCACATTGCCTGAATTTTTCCTTTTGAAACTGAAACGGTATTGGTGAAAGGATTACCATCATATTTTGTTCCGTCAGTGTTGATACAACTAATGTCTTTAGCTTCTATAGTTGCTCCAGTTGTACTAACTAAGTTGGTAAAAGATACTTTTACATTTTTTAAATCTTCAAGAGCGTAAACGCCTAATTGAAAAGCTAAATATTCGCCTTTCATTGCCGTATCAGAAAAGCTGTTTTGAACGCCCTTCTGAATCCATCTTTGTGGCAAATCTGATTTTAATTTGATAGAATGTTCTCTGTCTTCTGGGAAAACTAAGAAAGAATTTCCGCTGTTTTTTGCTACAAGAGTAGAAGTTTCAGAAGCTGTAGCAATTACTTCCATTGGGTAAAAACTATTGAAAGCATTTATGCTCTGAATTTCTGTTACAGCAGCATTGTCTTTTAAGTTTGCTTTTACATTAGAAAGCCATTTTGCATCGGCTTTGTTTTCTGGCTTCTGATAAATTCCTTTCGGATAATTTGCAGTTCCTTCATCAACATAAGGCATATAATAAACGTAGTATGTTCCCTTTCCAGAAATGGGTTCAAAGAAAATAGTTCCGTTTTCTCTATTGATATTTTCGGTTTTTATGTTCTGAATTTCTTTTCCAGACGCATCCTGAACGATAATTTTTTTAAGTTCCGGATTTGTATCTCTTCTACGCCATTCGATCGTTGTTTTAGCAACATTTCCTGAGCCAGAAAAAGCAACTACAGCACGGTGATTTCCTAATTGATTCGGATTCCAGCTGTCATTTCCGTCTGAATATTTAATTTGTGCAGTTAGAGGAATGCTGATCGTGATAAAACACATTATCAATATTCTGCTTAAAAGCGTTGTTTTGTTTAGGTTTAGTTTCATTGTATAATCAGGTTAAATAGTATATTTTGAGTTTAGTAAACGGCTTTCCATCCTTGTTTTTTCCAATAAGCTATAATAGGTTTGTAAGGTCCATATTTATGCTGTTCTTCAGAGAAATTATCGTTAAACGGACTGTGCGCATAATCGATAGGTTTGCCCATTTTATCCGGATAATCAAATGTTTTAGGATTTGGTCTGGTATGAATTTTATCATCATTTACATAAGCTGCAATGTCCAGTGCTTGCTTGTCTGTAAGATATGGTTTTCCAAGCAGTACTTTATCATAAGGCATATTGCTTTTTAACCATTGCGCCTGTTTGATTACACGATGCATGCTTGAACCTGGTTGATAACCGTATTGTCCCCAAAGTGGAGGATAGGTGTAACCCGATTTGTCGGCATTGTAAACTCCTTCACCATTGTTTCCGTGGCATCTTGCGCAGTTTTCGGCAAATAAAACTTTTCCTCTTTCTGGGCTTGCAGCAACATCTGGAAATTCGATTTCTAAATTTTTAGCTCCTTTAAAATTGCCATCTTTTGGTACAAATTTGCTAATCCATTTAAAATAAGATAGATAGGCGACCATTTCTTTGCTATCCAACGGAAGCGGTTTTCCAGAATGCGGGCGCATAATGCAGTTATTAACTCTTTCTGCTAGTGTAAGCACCTTGTTTTCGCGCCCGCGATATTGTGGATAATTATCATGTGAAGACATCAAATTGAATGCATGAGGTTTTGTACCAGCATCTTGGTGGCAATTGGTGCAGTTCATTTTATTGCCTAAATATTGTCCGTTTTTTCCGTTTGGCCCAATGTAATAAGCCGTTTTTATCATTAATTCTCTTCCATAACGAACCGATTCTCCAAATTGATCGTCAGGAATTTTAGAGGTGTCGATTGTGATATAGCCTTCATCTTCTTCTCCTTCTTCGGTTGTTTTTGAAGCCAAAGTTTGAGAATTTGATTTGGTACAGGAATTGAAAACAGCCATTGATAATGCTGAAAAAAGTCCGATAAGAATTGTTTTTTTCATGGTTACTATTTTTTAATTTAGAAGAAAAGGTTTCAGTTTTTCTTCAGGAATAAAGATGGTTCTGTATGGCGGAATTTCAGATTCTAAAGCCCATAACAGAACTCCTTTTTTATTGGTTAAAACGGTAATGTGTCTTTTTGAACAACAAACTAAAAAGAGGTCTTTATTGATCATATAAGCACTTCCCATTCTGTCGTTGTATATATCTTTTGGTAATTTGATATGAAAATCAAGTTTTACATCATTATTTTTTTCATCCACTTTTAAGGCAAAAACAGAAGATTGTTTGATATCGACACCATTATCAAAAAACAGTAAACTGCCGTTTTGATCAATATGTGCAGCATGCGCTTGAGAGAAATTGGTATCTGGAGCCATTTTCATTGTGCCGTCTTTTCCTAATTTCCAGATTACTTTTCCTGTTTTAGAATTGATTTTCCAAATCTGACCGTTATTATAGAATGAGATTAAGAAATTTCCATCTTTATCATAGCTCAAACTATTGGCATGCGTCCAGTCCTTTTTGTTTTTTAGTAAATCTTTATCTTTAAACGGATCTAAGTCGTCAAAAACACTCCATTTCCAAAGTTGTTTTCCTTTTTTGTTTAAGATAATAATTCCGTCTCCGTTGATGGTATCTTGTTTTTTTCCTCCAATAGAAGTTAAATCGATTATTTTTTGCTCGACAGTTAAAGCGACAATTTCGTCAGCCGATTTTTTTATGATTTCGTGATGAAGAAACTGCTTCAAATCGCCTTGTCCTTTTTTGATGTGGGTTAAAGTATCGCCTTGAAGATTGATTTCTAGAATTTCGCTTCCGTAGCTTGTTGGTTCATCATTTGTGCCTAAAATAGAAAGAATGGTTTGCTCTTTTGTAAAATGAGTTACTTTAAATCCAGTTCCTTCAAGTGTATGGTACCATCTTAAATTTCCTTTATAATCTACAATATAAGCCGTTCCAGGAGTTTCTCTTTTGGCTAAAAGCAAAAAGCCTTTTTTGAAATTTTCTGGCAATAATTCTGGTTTCGGACAATTGGCTTTGAATTGTTTCTGCAGCCATTCTGGAAGTTTTCTAGATTTAAAAGTATAAACTTTACTGGTTTGTTTATTACCGTTTTGAACCGTTATTAATTGAAAACTATAATTGGTTTCAGGAGTTATGTTGCAAAGTACCAACGAGTGTTTAAGGCCAGATTTTGAAATAGGAGAGATTGTTTTACTTTGATTCCCTTTTTTGTCCGACCAATATTCTGCATATACCTGTGCTTGGTCATTCGTAATAACATCGATCTGAATTTTCAATTCGTTGTTGCCATGAGTGCCAATATTGATATTGGAGATAATTTGGTTGTTAGAACAACTTGCTAATGCAAGCAGGACTAAAATAAAACTTCCTTTTTGTATTAATTTTTTGATCATCTGAAAAGCTTCTTTTGTGAAACAGAAAAGTACTTTTATTGTTATAAAAAATCAAGAACAGACAGACATTTAACTGTCTGTTCTTGATTTAGATATTCTTTATTGTCTGTCGGCGTTGCTTAAGTTCGGATTAAGGTCTACCTGACTTTGCGGATAGGTGTAATATTTGTTTTGCGGCATTTTGATTAAAGCGGCCTCACCAACTCTAAGGTGGTATGCATTTACCAAAACATCATATTTGTTCATTCTGATTAGATCTGAACGGCGTTTTCCTTCGTAGAAAAGTTCCCAACCTCTTTCTTGTAAAATAGCATCTCTCAAACTAGTCTGCGTATGATCTGATAAAACTAGAAGTTTAGCATGAGATCTTCCTTTTACTTGGTTAATAAGGTCAATTGCTTCCTGAGTTGGCCCGCTGATTTCGTTTAATGCTTCAGCTCTGCTCAATAAAACATCAGCATAACGAAGTATATTTACACTATGGCCATCATAATAAGTAGTAGTTTCATCATCTGCATATTTTTTTGTAGAAACGTCTTGCATGTAGAATTCTCCAGCTGGTGGTTGAGCTCCCAATGAAGGCGCTTGTTTATGAAGAAGACCATCTGTACCCATAAATTCTGGGAAGAAGCATTGTTTTCTTTCATCTTCATCACCAAAAGTGTTGTAGAAATCCCAGTTTACAGTATAATACTGCCATCTGTTCTGAACAACAGGATGATCAACAGGACCAAAGTGGTTTAATAATTCCGTTCCGTTTGTGTTGGCGTCACTCAAAGAAGAGAAGATGTTTTCGCTGCACCATTTGTTACTTTCTTTAAACAAACCTAAGTAAGAAGGATAAAGTTGGTATTCGTTTAAATCCATTACTTGTTTGGTTAGCGTTGCTACTTTTTGCCAGTCGTGACTTCTTAAGTATAATTTAGCCAATAGCGTAAGAGCTGCACCTTTTGTAGCGCGTCCTACATCATTTGTGCCGTAAATTTCATTGTTTTTGTAATTAAGAGGAAGAACATCAGCAGCTTCAGTCAATTCTTTAATCATGAAAGCATCAATTTCTTCTACAGAAGATGGTGGAGTTTGATCTAAATACCCTGGGTTTCCTAGATTAGCTTCAGTAATCAAAATTACTGGTCCCCAAGAATCTGTCAAATCCATGTAAGCAGAACATCTTAAGAATTTAGCTTCTGCGATAAATTGTGCTTTTTCAGCAGCTGTAATACCGCCCATTGGTATAATGTTGAAAATTGCATTATTGGCATTGGCAATCAATTTATACATCGCGTTCCAGTCTTCTCTCAAAAGACCGTTTGCAGAATTCCAAGTCCCTAATGATAATTGTCCCGGATCTCCTCCAAATTGGCAATGCCCTAAATCTGTAGCAATATCTGTTAGAGCAAAGTGTCTTGTAGCCCAATACGAGAAGTTATCGCCTACAGATGGTCCTTTTAGCCTTCCATAAATGGAATTGATAGCCGCAATAGCATCCGATTTTGTCTGATACCCATTGGTATTAGTCAAACTGCTATATACCGTAGGATCCAAATCTTGGTTGCACGAAAACTGTGTCCCAGCGGTAAGTAAAAGTAATAAGATTGTATATTTTTTCATTTTAATCAATTTAATGTTACTATAAAGCATTTTAGACTAGTGAATTGCGACTTTAATTCCAAGTATAAAAGTTCTTGAAGCTGGGAATGAGTTAAAGTCGATTCCGCCACCAATATTTTGTGCAGTAGCACTAGTGGTATGGCCATTTACCTCAGGGTCATTTCCAGAATAGTTTGTGATCGTTAGTAAATTTTGTCCGATAGCATATAATCTGATGCTGTCAATAAATTTCACTGTTTTTAGAGCACTTTCAGGAATCGTATATCCGATAGAAACATTTTTCAGACGCAAGTAAGAAGCTTCTTCAACAAATTTAGAATTCACATAACTTCCGTAAGTACTTTTGTAATAGCCATCTCTAGGAATATCTGTATTTTCATTTTTTCCAGCAACCCAACGGTTTAGTGCATCTGTGCTTGTAGAAGACTCACCAACCATTTTAGTCATATTGTAAACTGAATAGTCAAAAGCGCCTTGGAAAAAGATATTCATGTCAAAGTTTCTATATCTAAAATCGTTATTAAAACCAGCTACATAGTGCGGAATAGAGTTTCCTAGATACGTTCTATCTTTTGCTGTAATTTGACCGTCACCATCAACGTCTACATATTTAGGATCTCCAGGAGCAGATAATGGCTGAGGAGCATAAGTTTCTCCAGTTTTGATAACCCCTGCATATATATAACCATACAAAACTCCCATTTCTTTTCCTGGCTCCAATCTTGTAAATTCCTGACCAGAAACTGTTCCACTTGGATTAGAAGTGTTCGAACTGATGATTTTTACATTATCTGCAAGAGATACTACTTCTTGTTTGTTATATGCTAGATTTAATGAAGTTGTCCAAGTAAATTTATCATTTCTAAAGTTTGTGGTGCTTATTCCAAGTTCAACACCTTGGTTATCAATAACCCCTGCATTAACTCTTTGAGTGCCAAATCCCCACCATCCTCCAACAGGAACATTTAAAAGAGCATCTGTCGTTCTTTTTTTGTAATAATCGAATGTAATAGAAAGTTTGTCATTAAATAACCCCAAATCTAAACCAATATCCGTTTGAGCAGTTTGTTCCCATTTTAGATTTGGGTTAGCTAAGTTTGCTGGTTCTGTTCCTGCAACAAATTCATCTGGTGCAATAGTTACACCCCAAGAAGATAAACGGCTCATATAAGAGTAGTCTCCAATACCATCACTACCTGTAATACCATAACTCGCTCTCAACTTAAGTTCAGAAATTGCTTTTACGTTTTGCATAAAAGATTCGTTAGAGATTTTCCAGGCAACAGCTCCAGAAGGAAAAATACCGAATCTGTTGTTTGGTCCAAAACGAGAAGAACCGTCTTTTCTAATTGTAAAAGTGGCTAAGTATTTATCGTTGAACGCATAATTTAACCTTCCAAAATAAGAAGTCAATTTCGTTTCTGTTTTTTCTGTTTCAGGTTTTAAATACACTGAAGCTCCTTGCAAATTGTAATAAGTCAATAAATCACTTGAGAAACCTGTACCAGCTGCTCTTACTCTCTCAAATGTGTCTTTTTGGTTCGAAGTACCAATCATTGCTGTTATAGCATGTTTTTCTTTGATATCAAATTTATAAGTCAAATACTGTTCTGTACTCCATCTGAAATACGTTATGTTTTCCTCAGAACCAGAACCTTTCAAGGCTGCTCCAGCTACTAAAGTACTAGGAGTATATTTTCCTTGAATGTTTTCCTGCCATTCTGCACCCGCACCAAAGTGATACGTTAAACCTTTAATGATCTGATAATCTAAAAACATGTTTCCGTTTACCAATCTATTGATTGTATGATCTGTAGGCTCAAGTAAAAGTGCTAAAGCATTATCCTTTCCTTGAAATTTATAATACGAACCATCTGCATTGTAAATCGGAATAGCTGGAGGAGCAGTCTGTATAGAGAACATCGGAGATAAGATATTATCACCAAAATCACTATTATTTCCTTCAGCAACAGCACCATAAGCATTCATTCCCATGTTTAGCTTATCATTGAATTTCTTTTCTGCACCCATTCTCACACTATATCTTTCAAAATCAGTGTTTACGATAGCTCCAGTTTGTTTTAAATAGTTTCCAGAAAGAAAGAATTTTGAAGTTTGGTCGCTTCCGCTAAAAGTAAGCGTTCTGTTAAGCACTTCACCAGTACGAGTTGCAGCGTCAAACCAGTTGGTATTGGCAACAGGAAAGCTAGAAGGGAAAAGTGGAGGTCTTCCGTTTTCAGCATTTAGAGCATTCTGATAATTGGCATATTGCTGTCCAGTCATTAAAGATGGCTCTTTTATGATGTTTTGAAAACCATCAGAAATCTCAGCTTCCACATTCATTTTTCCCGCTTTTCCTTTTTTAGTAGTAATCAAAATTACCCCATTTCCTCCACGAGCACCGTAGATTGCTGTAGAAGCCGCATCTTTAAGGATTTGAATGTTTTCAATGTCGTTTGGACTAATAGAACCTCCAGTACTGGTAATGAATCCGTCGACTACGTATAGCGGAGCATTAGAGGTATTAATTGAGTTCCCACCTCTAATTACAACCTGAGGATTTGTTCCTGGCGCATAACTGTTTTGCTGCACCTGTACTCCAGAAGCACGTCCTTGAAGAGCTTGTCCAACGTTTGCAACCGTTCCGCCTAAGTTTAAATTGTCTTTGCTAAGAGAACTCACAGAACCTGTAAGGTCTTTTTTCTTAGATTTTCCGTATCCAATTACTACTTCTTCTAGTTTTTGTCCTGCTTCTTTCATGACAATTTTTAGAGGCGCGCTTCCAATACTTACTTCTTGGTCTTCCATACCAATGAAAGTAATTACCAATTTTGTTGCATTATCTGGAACTGTAATAGCAAAAGTTCCGTCAACATCCGTCTGAACACCTTTTGTAGTGCCTTTAACCACAACATTTGCTCCTGGAAGAGGCAAACCGTTTTGATCTGTAACAGTACCTTTTACTGTTTTTTCAAAATACAGCGCGGTTTTATTTTTATCTGAAGTATTTATAGAAGAAGCTGCAGAAGCTTGAAATGTAAAAACTAATAACGAGAGAACCGTTATTCCGATTTCTTTGCGGGATAAATTGTTAATCCGAAAATCTCTTGGCTTTTTTTGGGTTAATAATTTCATACTTTAAATTGGTTTTGGTTAATGTTTAATTGTTTTTTTTCTTGTTTGTAGGTTTTAGATTTCTTTTTTGATCGTGGAATTCATTTTGTTTTTTTTAGTTACGTGTTGATTAAATTGTTTTCTATGCAAATAAGAGGTTTTGCTTTTGCGCTAAACACGGCTTGTTTAGTTCTATTTTCTTCTTTTTTAAAGGTTAAAAATCGCCCCGATTTTTGCATAATTAACTTAGTTTTAAGATTAATCTCTGACGAAACTAGAGATTATATTTTTATAAAACAAGAAAAAACACAAAAAATGTGCTCGAACACACAAAATTTATGTTCTCGAGCACATAAAATTGTGCGAATCGTTTTTTTTGACTTAAATTGCTGTGATATTTTTAAAATAGTTTGGAAAAAACAGTAGGTGTGATATTGGCGTTTTTTTGAATTTTAAATAAGGATTTATTAAAAACTTATGAATTTCGCAACCACTAAGCGAAAAACGTAAAAATTAAGCAGTCTTTTCTTATGCTGAAAAAGAAGTGATTTTTAGTTTTAATTATGAATTCGCTTTGTTTTTTAATTCGATTTTTGAACTATATTGGTCAACAATAAAAAGGCCGAAATCGCGAAATGAATTAATGGTCATTTTGACCTTTTTTGAAAATGAAAAATTAACAGATTTTAAGAAGAAGAATTTTGAAAGAATACCACGTAGAAATAATCGATAAAAACGAAAAAAATGTAACTCAGATTTTAGATCCTGTTTTTTGGGAAAAAGCAAATTGTTTAACTGATTTTACTTCGCCATGGAATAATGATCCAGTCTTAAAGATTGAATTTCGTGCGCTTTGGGATTTAGATTATCTGTATTTTAATTTTCAAGTTTTTGATTCAGAGGTTTATATTGATCGAAAAGACAATTCTACAGACAGTATTTGTAATTCGGATAGAGTAGAGCTGTTTTTTAGAAAAAATGAAAAACTAAGTCCGTATTATTGTTTGGAAATGGATGTAGATGCACGTATTTTGGATTTTGAAGCTTATCCGAATTGGAATTTTGATTACAATTGGAGATGGCCAGAAAAACAGTTGGAAATACAGTCGGTAAAAGGACAAAAATCGTTTACGGTTGCGGGAAGAATTAGTATTGCGTCTTTAAAAGAATTGGATTTAATTCAGGGCAATATTATCGAAGCTGGAGTTTACCGAGCTAAATTCTCTAAAGATGAAAACGGAAATTACGAACCAACTTGGATTGCGTGGGTAGATCCCAATACTGCAGAACCGAATTTTCATATCCCTTCTTCTTTTGGGAAGTTCGTTTTGAAGGAATAGTTTGTTGTAAGGTTTGCTGCAAAGGCGCTAAGGCACAAAGTTTTTTACTTTTTTTTTTTTTTTATTTTATTTGAATCTCGCAAAGTCGCAGAGGCGCAAAGTTTTTTTTTAAAGGGAAAACCTAGTTTGAATTGTCTCTGGCTTTAGCTGGAGGTGGAGATTTTTTCATTCTTTTTTCTGCATAAATCTGCAAAATCTGCGAGAAAAAAAAACAAATCCTTGAGTGATATTGAGTTAAAGCATACAGTAATTGAGGAATTGAAAGTGTAATAAAAACTTTGCGCCTCTGCGACTTTGCGAGATTTTAAAAAAAAACTTAGTGCCTTAGCGGTAAACCACATTAGCTAACGTAAAAAGAAGCATTTTCTACATTGATAATATCAATAGGAAGCAATATAGTTTCCGGAATGTCTTTTCTAAAGATAAAGTGATCTGCTAAAGTGCTTACGCCTAAATAAGCCTGTCTTTTTTGATTTTGATGGATTAAGAAGTGAACCAATCCTTGATTTAAAAAACTAACATTTTTATCAATTAAATCATATCCAATCAAAGCGATCTTTTTGTCTGTTACGTTTAAAAGTGTAAAAGCAATTTGGTAAGCTTTTGAAGTGGTGATGAAAATGCCGCTTAAATCTGGATTTTCATTTATGAAAGCTGGTAGCTTAGTTTCAATGTTGGAATATTTCAGTTTTAAAGTGGTTAAAGAGAAATTAGAAAGTTTTTTTTCTTCAAAATAACTTCTAAAGCCGCGTTCTTTTTCCTGCATGTGAACGGCATTTTTAAGACTTTCATCAATATGTATAATTGCAATTTGCCCTTTAGGAAGAATCAGATTCATTAAACTAGCGGCAACACGGCCGCTTTTGTATAAATCTTGTCCCACAAAACTTTTAATAGAAGAGGATTCCACCTGGTTGTTAAAGGTGTTGACCATAATCCCCAGTTCGTCATATTGATTTATGATTTCGATGGTTTCTTTATGGAAAAGCGGAGTCAATAAGACAGCATCTGGTGATTGCGATATAATAGTTTCATTTGTCTTTAAAAAAGATTTGGTGCTTTCTGGATTAAAGTAATGTATTTCTATAACGACATTGTAAGCTTTGAATTCTGTAATGGCATCCTGAATTCCGTTAACACAAGGAAGCCAGTAAGGATCAAATACAGGATCAGGAAGTAAAACGCAAATACGATACACTTTTGTGCTTTTCAGATTTCGTGCAATTAAGTTGGGCTCGTAATCAATAACATTCAAAACTTCATTGATTTTTTCGAGTGCAGCAGGAGATACTTTTCCTCTATTGTGCAGCACACGATCTACAGTTCCCTTAGAAACTCCAGCCATTTGTGCTATATCCTTAATTGTGTATTTTTTGTCCATATAGACAAATATAAAAACTTTGAGTTAATAAACGCATTTTTTGTGTAAGAATTAATAAATGTGCTCGAGAACATAAAAATAGTGTGTTCGAGCACATTTTTATATTTTTTCTTGCTTTATAAAAATATAATCTCTAGTTTCGTGAAATAAAAACCGAAAAACTAAAATAAATCTATAACCAAATAATGCTTTAATTTATTGAAATAAAGTATTTTAACACAAAGTGTTTAAGTGAAAAAAATTACCTCATTAGCTCCCGGCCGAACCTGTCTTTTTGGAGATCATCAAGATTATTTAGGGTTGCCTGTTATAGCCTGTGCGATAGATCGAAATATTAAATTAATTGCAAAAGAAAATCAGGCCAAAACTTTTGTTCTGAATATGGTTGATATTAATGAAATTAGAGTTGTCGATATATACGAGGCTTTCGAAAAATTAGAACCGAGAGATTATTTTGCATCTGCTTTGCGAGTATTGCGAAGATATGGCTGTGAACCTAAATCGGGTTACGATATTACAATTACTGGAGATATTCCGATTAATTCGGGAACATCGAGTTCGTCGGCTTTGCTGATGGCTTGGATTCGTTTCCTGATAGAAGCTTTCGGAATTGATCAAGAAGTTACGCCTGAATTTCTTTCTAAATTAGGTTACGAATCTGAAGTTGTAGAACATGGAGAACCTGGCGGAATGATGGATCATTTTAGTATTGGCGTTGGAAATATCGTTTATATTAATACCAGAAAACCGTTTTCTTTTAATGTAATAGGAACGGGGTTAAAAGGTTTAATTACTGGAGTTTCAGGTGTTCCAAAAGAAACTATTGGATTGCTTGGCGAATTAAAAGGAAATGCTTTAATGGCAATTGATATTGTGAAGCAAAACTATCCGCAGTTTGACTTGAATTCATCTGAAATAGAGGATTTGGATAAATATAGAAATTGTCTTCCAGATCGTCTAATTCCGTTTTTTGAAGCGGCCATTAGAAATTATTATTTTACCAAAGAAGCTTTAAAGGAATTTGAAAAACCAGTTTTAGATCTTAAAAAAATAGGTGCTTTAATGAATGGGCATCATGAAATTTTACGCGATTTGCTGAAAATAACCGTTCCAAAAATTGATGCAATGATTAATGCGGCCTTAAAAGCAGGTGCATACGGAGCAAAAATTGTGGGTTCTGGCGGTGGCGGAAGTATTGTAGTAATAGCCGATCCGAAAAATGAAGATGCAGTTATTAAAGCGATTTTAGATGCAGGGGCCCAAGAAGCTTATGCGGTAAATGTTGATCCAGGAGTACGAATTATTGATAATATTGAAAATTAGAATAAAATGCACGACAATTTAGTAATTCTAGCTGGTGGAGCTTCTTCTCGTATGAAAAAAGAAGCGGTTACAGATAATTTATCTCCTGAAGAAATTGCGCAGGCCAATGAAAGAAGTAAAGGTTTAATAGGAGTTGGCGCAAGCGGAAGACCGCTGTTGGATTATCTTTTGTGGAATGCAAAAAAAGCAGGCTATAAAAACATCTATATTATAATAGGTGAGCAGGGAGAATTGTTTAAAGAGTTTTACGGAAGTAAAATGAAGGATAATGATTTTCATGGATTGAACATCTCATTTGCGATTCAATATATTCCTGAAGGAAGAGTGAAACCTTTTGGAACTGCAGACGCTTTGTTTCAGGCAGTAGAGCAATATCCAGAATTGAATTCGCAGTTTTATTCGGTTTGTAATAGCGATAATTTGTATTCGGCTGAAGCATTGCGTGCTTTAAGAGAAACTGAAAGTCCGAATGCTTTTATTAGTTACGATCGCGATGCAATGGATTTTCCGCTGGAGCGTATTTCTCGTTTTGCAATTGCAAAATTGGATTCAAATAATCAGCTTTTGGATATTTTAGAAAAGCCTTCAGAAGAAGATTTGGAACAATATAAAGATGCAGAAGGAAAGATACGTGTGAGTATGAATGCTTTTAAGTTTAATGGCAAGACTTTATATATACATCTTAAAAATTGTCCCGTTCATCCAGAGCGTGATGAAAAGGAGCTTCCAACAGTGCTTTTGAACTCCGTTAAGGAAAATCCGAATACAACGATCGGAATTCCGTTTTCGGAGCATGTTCCAGACCTAACAGCCAAAGAAGATATTGCCGATGTAAAAACATATTTGGCAAAATATTACCCTGATTTAAACTGGAATAGCAAAAATTAACAAAACTTTCATATCTAAATTAGAGAATAAGGAAATTTAATGTAGTACTTTTGTTTTGCAAAAAAAATGCAGATATTTGCATAAATTACGCAATCAATAATGTGAGAGTTGATTCTAATTTAGATTTTGAATTAAATAAATCTATAAACTAATCAACCAAAAATTATGACAAACATTCAAAGTACATTACAGGTAGAGAAAAAAAGTGCCATTGTTCCGATGGTAATTTTAACCTTATTGTTTTTTATTCTAGGATTCGTAACCTGGCTTAACGGACCACTAATTCCGTTTTTTGAATTAGCCTGCGAACTAACTTCTTCGCAAGCTTATTTTGTGACTTTCGCATTTTATATTGCCTACTTCGTAATGGCAGTTCCTTCTTCTTACATTATTGAAAAAGTGGGATATAAAAACGGAATTTCTTTAGGATTGCTAATTATCGCCGCAGGAGCTTTTATGTTTTATCCAGCGGCTTCTAGTCGTACTTTTCTTTTGTTTTTATTGGCCTTATTTGTAATGGGAACTGGCTTGGCGGTTTTACAGACAGCATCAAACCCATATGTTGTTGTAATTGGTCCAAGAGAAAGTGCAGCTGCAAGAATCAGTGTTTTAGGAATTGCAAATAAACTAGCTGGATTTGTAGCGCCAATCGTTCTTACGGTTTTGGTTTTGTCTAATATGCAGGACTTTACCGCAGACAAAATCGCGGCGATGGATGAAGTTGCAAAAACTACAGCGTTAAATTCTCTTGCTTTGCAATTACAAACGCCGTATCTTTATATGGGGTTGATTATTACTGTTTTAGCTTTGATGGTGAAATTTTCTCCTCTTCCAGAAATTGATTTGGATGAAGAAGGAAATGTTTCTAATTTAAGTGTTTTTCAACAGATTAAAAATGCATTTAAATATCCGCAGCTTGTTTTGGGAGTAATTACTTTAATGCTGTATTTGTCTGCCGAAGTTTTGGCGGGAGATTCTATTGGAGCTTTCGGAAAACAGCTTGGAGTTTATGGTGAAGAAGGGAATTTCTATCTTAAACTAACCTCATTTACCATGTCGGCAATGGTTATCGGATACGTTCTTGGAATAGTATTGATCCCTAAATATCTTTCTCAGGTCACTGCTTTAAAAGTGTCAGGAATATTGGGCTTGGTGCTGGTTTTGGCAATTGTTTTGATTTCGCCAAAAATAATGATTGCAGTTCCTGGGACTCCAAATATACCATTGGTAATACTTTTAGTAGCGCTTTTAGGATTGGCAAATGCATTGTGCTGGCCAGCAATATGGCCAATGGCTTTGCAGGATTTAGGAGGTTATACAAAGATTGGTAGTGCTATTTTGATTATGGGAATTATCGGTGGAGCAGTTTTTCCACTGTTTTACGGAATGATTACTGAAAGCATCAATTCTGCAAATATTGCAAAAAATATGCAAGGCGTTTCAAAAAGCGGTAATCAGTTGGCGTATTTAATGTTATTACCATCTTATGCAATGATTTTGTTTTATGCTGTAAAAGGACATAAGTACAGGAAATGGAATAGTTGAACAAAAATAAAAAATTAATATATCATGTTAAAAAGTAAAATCGACAAAGCAACAGGTTTCGAAAAACGATTCGAAAACATTAATACAGTTGTTTTTGAAAACTCAACAGATGCTTCAAAAGAAGTAGCGCAAGAAATTGCAGCATTAATCAAAGAAAAAGAAAAAGAAGGAAAGCCATGTATTCTTGGTTTGGCAACAGGTTCTTCTCCAAAAGGATTATATGCCGAATTAGTGCGTCTGCACAAAGAAGAAGGTTTGAGTTTTAAAAATGTAATCAGTTTTAACTTGGATGAATATTATCCAATGGAACCCAATTCAATCAATAGTTATGTTCGTTTCATGAAAGAGCTTTTGTTTGATCATGTCGATATTTTACCTGAAAACGCCCACGTTCCAGACGGACTTTTAACAAAAGAACAAATTGCAGATTATTGCCACGAATATGAAGCTAAAATTGAAGCTTTAGGCGGAATCGATCTTCAGATTCTTGGAATTGGAGGAAACGGACACATCGGATTTAATGAGTCTGGTTCGCTTCAAAACTCTAAAACTCGTTTAGTGGCTTTAGATCATATTACAAGAGTTGCGGCAAGTAAAGATTTCTTTGGTTTAAATAATACGCCAAGAACTGCAATTACACTTGGGGTTAAAAAAATCATGGAAGCAAAAAGAGTAATCTTATTGGCTTGGGGAGAAGGAAAAGCAAACATTGTAAAAAGATCTGTTGAGGACGAAGTTACAAACCGAGTTCCAGCTTCATTTTTGCAAGAGCATAATAATGCTGTTTTTATCTTAGACAAAGAAGCTTCTTCAAAACTAACTAGAATCAACAAGCCTTGGTTGGTGGAGAAAATCGTTTGGACAGATAAATTAACTCGTAAAGCAGTTTTAGGATTGGCATTAGATCTTAAAAAGCCAATTTTAATGCTTACTGATGCAGATTATATCGAAAACGGTATGAGTGATTTGTTGGCAGATTCTGGTCCAGCTTACGATACTAACATTAAGATATTTAATAAATTACAAAATACAATTACAGGTTGGCCAGGTGGAAAACCAAATGCAGACGACTCAAATCGTCCCGAAAGAGCGGAGCCAGCTAAAAAACGTGTGTTGATTTTCAGTCCGCACCCAGATGATGATATTATCAGTATGGGAGGAACTTTCATGCGTTTGCAAGAGCAAGGACATGAAGTGCACGTTGCTTATCAAACATCTGGAAACATTGCCGTAGCTGATGATGAAGCGCTTCGTTTTGCAAGATTTGTGATTGATTACAACGAGAAATTTGGAATCAAAAGCGCTGAGGCAGATAGTATTTACAAAAAGGCAGAAGCATTCTTGCAGAACAAAAAGAACAGCGAAATTGATATTCCAGAAGTTCGTTACATTAAAGGTTTAATCAGAAAAGGAGAGGCGAGAGCTACAAGTCATTTTGTTGGTCTTCCAGATGAGCAGATTCACTTTATGGAATTGCCATTCTATGAAACAGGTACAATCGAGAAAAAACCAATTGGACCAGAAGATGTTCAGTTGACAGTTGATTTAATTGAGAAAATTAAACCACACCAGATTTACGCAGCGGGAGATTTAGCAGATCCACACGGAACTCACAAAGTTTGTTTGGATGCGATTTTTGAGGCAGTAAAAGTTTTAAAACCAAAAGAGTTCATGAACGATTGTTGGTTATGGTTATACCGTGGAGCTTGGCAAGAATGGGGAATTGATGAGGTTGAGATGGCTGTTCCAATGAGTCCAGATCAGGTTCTAGAAAAACGTCACGGAATCTTCAAGCACCAATCTCAAAAAGATGGAGTTGTTTTCCAAGGAACAGATGCAAGAGAGTTCTGGCAGAGAGCAGAAGACAGAAACCGCGAAACAGCAGAATTGTACCACCAATTAGGTTTAGCAACGTATGCTGCAATGGAAGCTTTCGTGAGATGGCACTACTAAGATGCTAAGGTTCTGAGATGCTAAGATGCTAAGTTTTTTTAGCGTTTTTAGAAATTAGTAATAAGTCTTAAATGATATTTTTGAAGCAGGAAGAGGGAACGCAAATAAGTTCTTTTTTCTTGCTTCTTTTTTTAAAGATGCTAAGGTTCTAAGTTTTTTTTAAGATGCTAAGGCTGTTAGTTTTCTAGTCTTTGATTTAGTAATCTGTGAGAATCCTTTTAATCTGTGGTTTTAGTTTTTATGTTCGGTTTTATTTAATTGTAAACTGCGACTGAAAACTATTTTTTAATCTGTGGTAAATAAATAATAGCTTTGCAACTAATTGAAGCAAGAAGAAAGCATTGGTCTTTCATCTTGCTTCTTTTTTCTACAACAAAAAAACTATGGATCAAGACAAAAAACAACTCATAAAATTAGCGCACACCAAAATGCCTTTCGGGAAATACGAGGGGAAATTTTTAATTGATTTGCCTGAGTATTATGTGGTTTGGTATCATAATAAAGGATTTCCAAAAGGAGAGCTTGGTCAGCAATTGCAGCTTATTTACGAATTGAAATTGAATGGTTTAGAAGAATTAATTCGAAATATTAAGAAGCAATATCCGAAGCCGATATAACATGCTTTTTGTGATTATGGGATTTTTATATAATTAGATAAAATTTTCATTATAATGACTGAAAATCTTTTAAACAATAGATAAAAATTAATATATAGGAAGGTTTTCTTTTGATTTGAAAAAGCTAAAAAATCAGCATTCTAAAATTCTAAAAATCTAAGAAGTCTATTGTATAAATTGTCTAATTAAATTTGTACTTTTGCCAAGTTTTTTACACAACTACTTACAAACAACAACAGAATGAATCAAACAAAATATATTTTTGTTACAGGAGGTGTGACCTCTTCATTAGGAAAAGGGATTATCGCGGCATCTTTGGCAAAATTGTTACAAGGAAGAGGATATCGCACGACTATTCAAAAATTTGATCCATATATTAACGTAGATCCGGGGACACTAAACCCGTATGAGCACGGAGAATGTTATGTGACAGATGATGGAGCTGAAACAGACTTAGACTTAGGGCACTACGAGCGTTTTTTGAACGTTCCTACTTCTCAGGCTAATAACGTTACTACAGGAAGAGTTTATCTTTCGGTTATTGAAAAAGAAAGAAGAGGAGAGTTTTTAGGAAAAACGGTTCAGGTTGTTCCTCATATCACAAACGAAATCAAAGACAGAATGCAATTGCTAGGTAAATCTGGCGACTATGATATTGTAATTACTGAAATTGGTGGTACTGTTGGTGATATCGAATCTTTACCTTATATAGAATCTGTTCGTCAATTAGTTTGGGAGTTAGGTGAAAATAACGGAATCGTAATTCATTTAACATTAGTTCCATATTTGGCTGCAGCTGGTGAGTTGAAAACGAAACCAACTCAGCACTCTGTTAAAACTTTAATGGAGAGTGGTATCAAAGCAGATATTTTGGTTTGTAGAACGGAGCACGAATTGTCTCAGGAATTGCGCCAGAAATTAGCTTTATTCTGTAATGTTAAGAAAGAAGCGGTTATTCAGTCAATTGATGCTTCTACTATATATGAAGTTCCAAATTTAATGCTTGAAGAAGGATTAGATGTTGTGGCTTTAAAGAAATTAGATTTGCCTAAAAAAGCATCTCCAGATCTTAAAAACTGGAATACTTTCTTAAAAAGATTAAAAAATCCAAAACAAACTGTAAACATTGGTTTAGTTGGAAAATATGTAGAAATGCAAGATTGTTACAAATCTATTTTAGAGGCGTTCATTCATGCAGGAGCTGCAAACGAAACAAAAGTAAACGTAATTTCTATTCACTCAGAGCATATTAATGCAGATAATGTGGAAGAAAAATTAGGTTCTCTTGACGGAGTTTTAGTTGCTCCAGGTTTTGGTGAAAGAGGTATTGAAGGAAAAATCGAAGCAGTTCGTTTTGTGCGTGAAAACAACATTCCTTTCTTCGGAATTTGTTTAGGAATGCAGATGTCTGTTATCGAATATTCTAGAAATATTTTAGGTTATGCTGATGCGAATTCTACAGAGATGAACGATAAAACGCCTCATCCAGTTGTGAATTTAATGGAAGAACAGAAAAATGTAACCGATAAAGGAGGAACAATGCGTTTGGGTGCTTGGAAATGTGATATTAAACCAAACACTTTAGCACACAGAATTTACGGAGAAAAAACTATTTCGGAGCGTCACCGCCACCGTTATGAGTACAATAATAAATATGCTGATGAATTGCAAAAAGCAGGTTTAAAAGCTTCTGGAGTTAATCCTGATACAGGTTTAGTGGAAATCGTTGAGCTTGAAAATCACCCATTTTTTATCGGTGTTCAATATCACCCAGAATACAAAAGTACGGTTGCAAATCCGCACCCAATCTTTGTAAACTTTGTGGCTGCTGCAGTAAATGCACATAAAAAACAGTAATTAATATTTTGAGAAGTTTGTAACTTTTGGGATAAACTCAGTACTAATAGACTTCAACGAATAACTTTTTTAAAATTATAATGGAAGAAAAAAAATTAGACCTCAATTCAATCATTGGTTTTGTATTGATATTCGGAATTTTGATTTGGATTATGTACCAAAATCAGCCTTCTGAAAAAGAAATCGCTGCTGAAAAAGCCAAGAAAGAATTAGTTGCTAAACAAGAAGCACAAGCAAAAGCAGACAAAGCTAAAACTGCGTCATTACCAGCTGCAGCTGTAACTCCTGGAGATACAGTTCAATTGGCTCAATTGCAAAAAACTTTAGGAGGATTTGCTTATTCTGCAACACTTCCTTCTGCAAAAGAAGCTTTTACTACAATCGAAAATGAAAAATTAAAATTAAAGATTGCTAATAAAGGTGGTTATATTGTTGAAGCTACTTTAAAAGAATTCGAAAGATTTAAAAAAGGTTCTGGAGAGCTAGTTGAGTTAATCAAAAACAACAACTCAAATTTAAATTTACAGCTTCTTACTACAGACAATAGAACATTAAATTCTAAAGATTTGTATTTTGAACCAACATTAGAAAAAATTGGTGCAGACCAAGTTTTATCTATGCGTTTGAAAGCTGGAGCTAATGAATTTTTAGAGTACAAATATGTTTTAAAACCAAACGATTATTTAGTTGGTTTTGATATCCGTTCTCAAGGTTTGAACAGAGTTTTAAATTCTGCAAAACCAATTGATTTACAGTGGGATTTAAAAACATACAGAAACGAAAAAAGTGTTTCTTATGAAAATCGTTTTGCTGAAGTTAATTATAAATACGGAGATGCAAAATACAGTTATGTAAATAATCATGGACAAGGAAAAGAAGAAACTCCTGAGAAATTAAGTTATGTAGCTTTTAAACAGCATTTCTTTGCTACGATTTTATCTACAGAAAAACCTTTTGAGACTTCAAAATTACAATCTGATGATTTAGTTAAAGATGAAAAAATCGATACTGTTTTCACGAAACAGTTTAGAGCAAATTTACCTTTAGCATTTTCAAACGGAGAGATCGATTACAAAATGAATTTGTACATGGGTCCTGTGGATTACAAAACACTAAAAGCTTACGATAAAAATTTCGATAAGATCATTCCATTAGGATGGGGAATTTTTGGATGGATTAATAAATTAATCTTCATTCCATTATTCGGATTCTTAAGTTCAACAGTTGGATTGTCATTAGGAATTGCGATCATTATTTTTACCATTATCATCAAATTGGCTATGTCGCCAATTACGTATAAGTCATTCTTGTCTCAGGCTAAAATGAAAGTTTTAAGACCTGATATTGCTGAGTTGGGAGAGAAATTCAAAAAAGACCCAATGAAGAAACAACAGGAAACAATGAAACTGTATAACAAAGCAGGTGTAAACCCAATGGCAGGATGTATTCCGGCATTGATTCAGTTGCCATTTATGTACGCATCGTTCCAGTTTTTCCCAGCAGCGTTTGAATTAAGACAAAAAAGTTTCCTTTGGGCAGACGATTTATCATCTTTTGACTCTGTGGTAAAATTACCGTTTACTATTCCATTGTATGGAGATCACATCAGTTTGTTCCCAATTTTGGCAGCAATTGCAATTTTCTTCTATATGAAAATGACTTCTGGAGATCAGCAGATGGCAGCTCCTCAACAAGAAGGCATGCCGGATATGGCAAAAATGATGAAAATCATGATTTATGTTTCGCCATTAATGATGTTAATTTTCTTCAATAGTTACGGAGCTGGATTGAGTTTGTACAACTTTATTTCAAACTTAATTACAATCGGTATTATGTTCGTAATCAAGAATTATATTGTAGATAGTGATAAAATTCACGCTCAGATTCAAGAAAACAAACAAAGAGAGCCTAAGAAACCAAGTAAGTTCCAACAGCGTCTTCAAGAAGTAATGGAACAACAGGAAGCAGCAAAATCTCAGAATAAGAAAAAGAAATAATTCTTTATAAATAAAAACAAAAAACCGTCTCGTTAAAAGCGAGACGGTTTTTTATTTGCAATTAGTTGTATTTAAAACTTAGGCAATAAAACCTTATCAATAGCATGGATTATACCGTTTGAACATTGAACATCTGTTACAATAATATTACTCACTCTATTATTGGTGTCCGTAATTTTTGCGCCACCAGTAAGACCAATTGTGAAACTTTGACTCGCAAAAGTATTAACCACCTGTCCGTTTGTTAAAGAACTCGATTGTACATTCGCACCAGCAACTACGTGATATTTTAGGGTAGTTTCTAAAACATTAGCAGGAATCGCAGAAAGACCAGAAAATCCAGTTTCAGTTAAGAAGCTTGCAAATGCAGCATTTGTGGGTGCAAAAACAGTAAAAGGTGAATTTGCAGTTCCAGATAATATTCCAACAAAACCAGATGCAGAGTTGTAGCTCAATGCTGTTACAAGAGTGGTGAAATTTTTGTTAGCCACAGCATGGTTAACAATAGTAGGTAATCCTATTACACCATCAACCAAATGAATAACGCCATTTGAAGCTTCAATATCTGCAGTTGTTACTGTTGCACCACCGTTTGCTTTTCCGCCGTTAATATCAACTCCTGTGTTTTTTTCAAGATACATGCTTATAGTGTTTGAAGCCGAAGCATTTCCTTTGGCCAGAGTTTTTACATATCCGGTAGTAATCTCGCTAGATTTTACTTTTGTGCTTAAAACGTGGTTGAGTAGTATTTCTTTTAAAGCAGCAACAGGAACTGCGTTAAGATTAGCATAACCGTTTGCAGAGAGAAAAGCGCTAAAAGCTTTATTATTTGGCGCAAATACTGTATAAGAGCCAGAAGAGTTCAATGTAGCAGCTAGATCTGCTTTTTCTAAAGCAGCAACTAAACTGCTAAGATCAGGATTTGCTTTCGCAATAGATAGAATCGTTTGTGAGGTCTGTTGCGAGTCATCGTCATCATTATTACATGAAATGCTGACGAAAGCAATTAATGCTAAAAAAGCAATTAATTTAATTTTGAATGTTTTCATAATATAGTTTTTAGTTTGTTAGGCTAAATTATGAGTTTTTGTTTAACTTTATTTACATAATGTTAAACAAAAGTTATATTCATTACATGTTTTACTTGCGTTATTTGTTGTTTTTATAGTGTTGATTTTTAGTTGTTTATGTTGGTTTAGTTCTGGTTTTATTATTCGTAGGTCTAAATTTTGTTTAACAAAATTTTAAATAGTATTTAAGACTTTAAAAATCGGTAAAAAAGTAAAATTGGTTATACTTTTGCAATAATAAAACACGCTTTTTAATGTTATAAAGAAAAACAGTTTATGAAAAAAATTTGGATTTTATTTCTAATTACTACAGCAGCTTTTTCTCAAGAAACCAATAAAGTTGACGCGGCTGGAAAAAAAGACGGACTTTGGAAAGGGACTTATGCTGAATCTAAACGACCTCGCTACGAAGGAAATTTTGATCATGGAAAGGAAACTGGTGTTTTTAAATTTTTTGATGATACTAAAAAAGGTGATGTCTTAGCAACAAGAGATTTTAGTGCCAATGATGGAAGTTCGTATACTGTCTTTTTTGATCAAAATAAAAACAAAGTAAGCGAAGGAAAAGAGATAGGAAAAGCTCGCGAAGGGGAATGGAAATATTACCATAAAGCTTCTAAAGTTTTAATGGCGGTTGAGAATTATAAAAATGGAAAATTAGAAGGTTTAAAAACTGTTTATTATCCCAATGCGCAAATTGCGGAAGAGATGACTTATAAAAATGGTTTAAAGGAAGGGCCCTATAAAAAAATAGGGCAGGACGGAACGCTTCTTGAAGAATCGAACTTTGTAAATAATGAATACAATGGTGCAGCTGTTTTTTATGATTCAGATAAGTCTGTTGCTTCTAAAGGAAAGTTTATAAATGGTAAAAAAGCTGGAATCTGGCAGTTTTACCAAAAAGGAAAATTAGTGAAGGAAGTAAATATGAGCGATCCTAAAAACACGAATAAAGCTTCTGAAAAAGGACCAGCGCCAAAAAAATAATAGTTTGAAAAGCTCAGAATTCATTCCTTAAAAATAAAATAGGTAAAGAATAAATTGTTTACTTTTGAGTAACCAATTTATTCTAACCAATGGATTTACAAGAGCTTTTAGGACGATTTTTACTGTTGTTTTTTTCGATTTTGGTTTTGTATTTTTTCTCCAACAGAAAAGATAATGCTACTATAAATCCGTTGATGGTTATTGTGGGACTTTGTACTTTTTCCCTTTGTTATCTTTTTACCAAAATAGAAATTGGAGTCGGAATTGGTTTTGGTCTTTTTGCTATTTTTTCGATACTTCGATTTAGAACACAATCTTTCACGGTAAATGCTATAATCTTTCTTTTCGCCACAATTACATTGTCAATTCTGGACATTATGTATCCGTTTGAAAAGATTGAATTATTGCTGTTTTTTCAAATTATTATTATCGGATTTTATATTGCAGCTTCGGTTATTGTCAACAAAAAAGCTTCAAAATATCTGAATTCTGTAGATGTGAAAATTCCGCTTGACGATAATTTTTCTTTAAACTCAGAAGTAATTCGAAAATCAATTCAGCAGAAAATTAAGATTGAAGATTTCGACTTTAGAATTGTATTAATCAATACGGCAAGTAATGAAATAGATTTATTAGTATTCTATTAATCGTTGAATGGACGGACTTGTTTGATGTACAAATCTCTTTTTTCGCCCACAATTTTAAATTCAATATCTACCGGATGAAATTGGTTTTTGCGCCAATAACGATACATTTTAGTTTCAATTTTTTTGCTGACATCGTATAGCTTACTCATTTCTTTTCGAGTCAATAAAGGTTCATTATCATTCAAATTGGAATTGGAAGTATAATCAATATCAAAATCGGTTTCATCTTTACCGTCATTGAAATGATAGGCTACAAACTGTTCGCAGATTTCTCCTTTTTCGGGTTTCACAACCGAGTTTTCTCCCTTTTGAACATTGACCGTAATTCCAGGAAAGTTTTCTCTAAATATATTTTTGGTAATAATTACGCCATTTGCCAATTCATCAGGAAAAGAGCGATGCACCAAAACGCCCATTGCAATATTTTGCTGATCAATTCCAAAAAGTTCTCGTTCGTTATACGAGGCTTCATTCCAGACACTTGCCCAGACTTGTTTTATGGCTTTTTCGAAAGTTTTGATTGAATCGCCTAAAATTCCGGTTTTAGAATCGTACAATCCAGCGCCATTAAAATCATCTAAATCTTCTGCATTCGTAGACGAACGAAATCTGAAGTTTTTAAATTTGGCGTCTTTAAAAGCAATATTCAATTTAGATATTAATTCAGGATCAATAGGTTCTTTTTTGATAGCGTCTCTAATTTTTTTAAGCTGTTTATTTATCCAAATCGCAGAATCTTTTTGTGGGAAAGCTAAAAGCTCTGCAATTAATGGAGAAATAGCAGGGGTCTGAATATGTTTTGTATAATAGTAAAACGGAATAGCATGTGCATTTTCGGGAACTTTAAAGGAAATCTCTTTAGAAATGGCAATTAAATAGGCCATGTTTTGTGCTTTTGAACCGATATAGTTAATTCCCTTTTTTGGAATTTCAGATAAATTGACCAATTCTGTAACGCTATTGTCTATAAATAGCTTTTTCTTTTTTCCAGGAGACTTTGTTGGAATTTTTTTAGTGGTTTCTTTAATAAAAAAAGTATCGACTTCAATTTTTATTTCTACTTTTTTAGAAAGCAGCCTTTTGATGTTGTTGTCTTTTTCAATATCCGTATATGCCATTATCGGAATCTTTCTGTTTTTTCCTAAAAGAACCAAATGGCTTAATGGAGTTTGAAGTTCATTTACAATAATTCCTCGCACATTTGGGAGAATATCAGGCGTTCCATCCAAAATGATAATCTCGTCAGAACTAGGTTTTAAAGTTTCTAAATCTTTGATTTTGTATTGCTGCAAAATCCCAATACTACTTCCGCGAACAACTTCCTGATATTTTAATTCTCCAAAAATATAATCAGATTTCACGCATGGAATTTTGAATTCTTCACGTTGGAACCAATTCATCATTTCTGGATTGTTCAGATAAAATTTCAGTTTTTCTCCAATAAAAGTAGAATTTTTGACCATAGTAAAAAAACGTTCAATCAGTGGTAGAGGCATATGATCGGATGCAGCGAGTTCAAAAATCCATTTGTCTGTTCCTTTAATGTGATTTAAATTTCCGAGAAGAAAATCTCTATTCTTTTCAGTGTTGCTATAGTTCTCATTATTGAAGACTTCTAAATCATGGCTGTATCCCAAATAATTAACTACAAAATCGTAATGAAGCAAAATAATACTGCTGTTGAAATAATACATTTTTTGTTTTCTGAGATCGTAAATGACTTTTACTGATTCAATATTCGAAAATTTATCAGACAAAGGTTTTCCTCTAAATGCTTTGTAAGCTTCATAATTTGGCAAAGATGCGCTGAATCGCTGCGCACTTAACGAAGTTAATACGAAAAGGAAAAACAAGCTATAAATGTATTTTTTCATAGAATAAAAATGGATGATTAAATGTACTTAAAAAAGTAATAAGTTTTATCTACTGCGGGATTGCTTAAAGTAATGAAAACCATGGTGAAATTTTCTATTATTTGGCGTACCTTTGCAACCTTAAAAAATTAAACTTTTCAAAATGAAACGAGTAGTTGTTGGACTTTCAGGTGGAGTAGATTCTAGTGTTGCAGCGTATTTATTGCAACAGCAGGGATACGAAGTTATTGGCCTTTTTATGAAAAACTGGCACGATGACTCTGTTACTATTTCTAACGAATGTCCTTGGCTGGAAGACAGTAATGATGCTTTGCTTGTGGCTGAAAAATTAGGCATACCGTTTCAAACTGTTGATTTAAGCGAGGAATACAAAGAAAAAATTGTTGATTATATGTTCAACGAATACGAAAAAGGAAGAACTCCAAATCCTGACGTGCTTTGTAACCGCGAAATCAAATTTGATGTGTTTATGAAAATCGCTTTAAGTCTTGGAGCGGATTATGTGGCAACGGGACATTATTGTCAAAAAAGCGAAATTGAGGTAGACGGAAAACCAGTTTACCAACTAGTTGCTGGAGTTGACAATAATAAAGATCAATCGTACTTCTTATGCCAATTGTCACAAGAACAATTATCTAAAGCTTTGTTTCCTATTGGAGCTTTAACAAAACCAGAAGTGCGCGAAATTGCTGCTGAAATGGAATTGGTTACAGCAGAAAAGAAAGATTCACAAGGTTTATGTTTTATTGGAAAAGTTCGTCTTCCAGAATTTTTACAGCAAAAATTACAGCCAAAAGATGGTAAAATTGTTCAAGTAGATAAAAATGATCCGATTTATACTTCTGAAAAATCAGCTGAACTTTCTTTGGAAGAAAGATTAAAGTTAGAATCTCAAAAACTAGACTATCTTCCAACAATGGGAAAAGTGGTTGGAAAACACCAAGGGGCTCATTATTTTACAGTTGGACAAAGAAAAGGTCTAAATGTAGGAGGAACAACAGATCCTTTATTTGTAATTGCAACCGATGTAGAAACTAATACTATCTATACAGGTTTATCAAGCCAACATCCTGGATTATTTAAAAAAGCACTTTTTGTTGGAAAATCTGAAGTTCATTGGATTAGAGAAGATATGACTTTGAAAGCTGGTGAGAAAATGGAAGTGATGGCTAGAATTCGTTACCGTCAGCCTCTTCAAAAAGCTGTTTTACATCAATTTGAAGACGGAATGTACGTAGAGTTTGAAGAACCACAGTCTGCTATTACAGAAGGACAGTTTGTTGCTTGGTATTTAGAAAATGAATTAGTTGGTTCGGGAGTAATTTCTTAGCTTTATACTTTATTTGGGAGAAGATCCCTAAAAAGTATAGATGAATGAGATGTAACTTTACTTTTCTTTTAATACTTCTTTCGTTTACAGTATTTGCACAAGAAGATGCATGGGTTTATTTTAATGGAAAACCTAATGTACAGGCTTTTTATGACAATCCTCAAGCTGTACTTTCGCAAAGAGCTCTGGATCGAAGAACGAACCAAAATATCGTTTTGGATATTACTGATGCTCCGTTAGAGACCTCGTATGTTAATCAAATTTCCGCAAGTACAGGAATTACGGTAAAAGCACAGTCGAAATGGCTGAATGCACTTCATATTCAGGGAACTCAGGCTAATATCAATGCTTTAAAAGCGTTAGCTTTTGTTCAGAAAGTAGAATTTGCAGATAGAACTTTAAATACTACGGGAAAAAAAGTTTCAGAAACTGCAATCAATCAGACGAAAAAACAAATACAAACCGCTATTGATTATGCTTATGGTAATTCTGCCAATCAAATTCAGACGTTGAATGGGCAGGTTTTGCATCAACAGAACTACACAGGAGAAGGTAAAATTATTGCTGTTTTAGATGCTGGATTTCCAGGTGTCAATACCGCTCAGCCATTTGAAAATCTTAGAAATAATAATAAAATTCTAGGAGGATACGATTTTACCACTCGAAATGCTAATTTCTATACAGGAGGAGATCATGGAACGAAAGTGCTTTCTACAATGGGCGGTTACAAAGAAAATGCTTTAATAGGGACGGCTCCAAACGCTTCCTACTATCTTTTTATAACTGAAATTGTTGCTGATGAGAATCCTCTTGAAGAATCAATTTGGGTTGAAGCGGCGGAGAAAGCGGACGCTTTGGGAGTAGATATTATTACGACTTCGCTTGGATATTTCCTTGATCGAGATGAAGTTAGGTACAATCATACATACAGCGATATGAACGGAATTACCACTTTTATTTCGCGTGGTGCCGAAATCGCTTTTAGTAAAGGAATATTAGTTTTGGCTTCTGCTGGAAATGAAGGAACTCAACCTGAAAAGCACATTGGTGCTCCAGCCGATGCAGTATCTGTTTTGGCAATTGGATCAGTTACAGCTAACAAAGTACGATCTAGTTTCAGTTCGATCGGACCAAGTTCTGATGGGCGTATAAAACCTGATGTAATGGCACAAGGATCATCGACTGTGGTTTCTGATGCAAATGGAACTATTGGTACAGCAAGCGGAACTTCATTTTCATGTCCGATTATGGCAGGAATGGCGGCTTCGTTGTGGCAAGCTTTTCCATCAAAAACAAACCAAGAAATTAGACAGATGATTTTGGCTTCTGCCGATAAATATGCGAATCCTGATAATAATTATGGATATGGAATTCCGAATTTTGGTACGGCATTAGGGGTAGATGATTTTATAGCTGAAACCTCATTTTTGGTCTATCCAAATCCAGCAAAGAGTGAAGTTTGGTTTTCTTTTTTAAATGAAAGCAATACCGCATCGGTAACCATTTATTCTATTTTAGGACAAAAATTAATCGAAGAAAAAATCAATAATTCAAATCCAGTTCTTTCCTTGCAATCACTTCAAAGCGGACTTTATATTTATAGTTTCGATGCTGATAATCTGCATAAAACAGGAAAAATAATCAAGCAATAGTTTTAATGAATAAAATTACCCAACTCTTTAATATAAAATACCCAATCATTCAAGGTGGAATGATCTGGAATAGTGGTTACAAATTGGCTTCGGCGGTAAGTAATGCAGGAGGTTTAGGACTTATTGGTGCAGGTTCTATGTATCCAGAAGTTCTTAGAGAACACATTCAAAAATGTAAAAAAGCAACAGACAAACCTTTTGGTGTCAATATTCCGATGTTATATCCTAACATCGAAGAGATTATGAATATTGTGGTTGATGAAGGCGTTAAAATTGTTTTTACTTCTGCAGGAAACCCGAAAACTTGGACTTCTTTTTTGAAAGAAAGAGGTATTACAGTTGTTCACGTGGTAAGCAGCAGTGTTTTTGCTTTAAAAGCGCAAGATGCTGGTGTTGATGCTGTCGTGGCAGAAGGTTTTGAAGCAGGCGGACATAACGGACGCGAAGAAACCACAACGTTGACTTTGATTCCGATGGTGAAAGAAAAAATACAAATCCCTTTAATTGCAGCGGGCGGAATTGCGACAGGAAGAGGAATGCTTGCGGCAATGGTTTTAGGCGCAGATGGTGTTCAGGTCGGAAGCCGTTTTGCAGCATCTTTTGAATCTTCGGCACACAATAATTTTAAAGATACTATAGTTAATACTACAGAAGGAGGTACGCAACTGACTTTGAAAGAATTGGCTCCTGTAAGATTAGTAAAAAATAAGTTCTATCAGGATGTTCAGGATTTGTATCAAAAATGTCCTTCTAAAGAAGAATTGGTTCATCTTTTAGGACGCGCAAGAGCCAAAAAAGGAATGTTTGAAGGGGATTTGGATGAGGGAGAATTGGAGATTGGACAGGTTGCAGGTCTGATTCATGAAATTTTGCCGGTTGAAGAAATTATTCGACAAATGATAGCCGAATTTGAAGTCGCATCCAAAGAAAAGACTACATTTGAGTTTTAATTGACTGCAAGAAATAATCTATGAATTCTATACGCACATATATACTATTACTTTTTTTAGTGTTAGGCCTTCAACAAGCTAAAAGTCAATCATATCATTTTAAAACTTCAGGATTTAGCGTTCTACAAAAAAATGAAAGAGGAAAATGGGGCGAGTGGTCCAATCTAGATTTAGTAAATCTTTCGGTTGTTTTAGATACCAATAAACATAGAATTGTAGTTTATTCTCAAGAAATCCAGCTTTACAGTATTTTAGATTATATTGAAAGAGAAGAAAACGACACAGATATTGTATATTCTTTTATGTGCAAAGATAATGATGGGAAAGAATGCAAGCTGTCAATTATTACACGAAAAAAACAAGATTATAGAAAACAGCTTTATATCAATTACGACGATCATATTATTGTTTATAATATTATTACGGTCTGAGTTTCTAAGATTCTAAGTCGCTAATTTTTTTGGATTTAAATAAAATAATAAACCCGACAGATTTTTAAAAACTGTCGGGTTTGCTATATAAAAAAGTTCAATGTCTTAGAATCTTAGTATCTCAGAACCTTAGAAACTACAAAGAATCTACATCCTTAATAAACTCATCATATTCTAAATAGAACATTTCTAGAGCGTGCATGTTTTCGTTAAAGAAATCAAAAATAGTATCCCAAGTATTTTTATTACTGAAACCAACGCCAAGTTTTTCTACCCAAATTCGGCTGATATTTTTACCACTTTCAAGAGTGTAATTTTTTTCAAAAACCAAATCTTTGATAAATTCTTCCTCTAGGATATTTTTTAAAGCCTCAAGTTTTTCAAAATAGGCAATACGTTTTTCATCGCTTCTGTGTTCGATATCAATTAAAACCTGCGCTTTCTTATTATCTACATAAAATTTAAAAGAAAAATCTTTGATTTTAGTGTCGTAAAGTACCCATTTGCGAGGGTATTTTTCGGCAAAAGCTACCCAAAATTCTCTTTTTATTCTTTGCGATTCTTCTCTGCTGTACATTTTTTTTGGCTTTAAGATTAGAAAACTTGCGGTACTGCGTTTTCTGGAGTATATTTATGTTTTATTTGAAAATACAAAAATAAGCTTTGATTATGAATTTTCAAGACTTTTTGAAATATGTTCCCAATATAATTCCGCTAGAATTACCAGCAGTGACGTCACACTTAAAAATGGCTCCAAAAGAGCGTATAGAGGGATTAAAAAATCTTGATATTGATGCATTAAACGCCAGAATGGCGGGAGTAATGATGCTGTTTTATCCAAAACAGGAAAAAACACATTTGGTTTTGATTGTTAGAAATGCTTATGATGGCGTTCATTCTGCTCAGATAGCATTTCCAGGAGGAAAATATGAAAAGGAAGATATTAATTTTGAAACCACTGCACTTAGAGAAACGCATGAAGAGGTTGGAGTAACGAGAGATAAAATAAATATAATTAAACATTTTTCTCCGATGTATATTCCGCCAAGTAATTTTTTGGTGCATCCTTTTTTAGGAATTGCCACAGAAGAACTTTCTTTTTATCCCGATATAAGAGAAGTGGCTGGAATTATCGAACTGCCTTTGTCTGTTTTTTTAAATGATGATATAATTATTGAAGCCAGATTATCAACTTCTTACGGAGCAAATATTTTAGTTCCTGCCTTTAATATTCAAAATCACGTTGTTTGGGGTGCCACAGCAATGATTTTGAGTGAATTGCGCGATGTTTTGAATGTCGCTATTGCAAAAGAAATTTGATAAAGTTTATTTAATGATTTGATATTCATTTGGATAACTGTTATTTGGAGAAATTGTTTTAAAGTGTTGCTAAAAGAATAATTTTTGTATGTTTGCGACCTAACAAAAAAATAAGATAAATTAGTTATGGGATTGTTTAAACGAAATCCTTTTGGGCATATATTATTCATCAAGAAATGGTTAATCCGAGTTCTCGGTGCCATGACTCATAGGAGGTATAGAGGTTTTAATGAATTACAGATTGAAGGATCTGAAATTATTAAAACGCTCCCAGATACTAATGTTTTATTTATATCCAATCACCAGACTTATTTTGCAGATGTTGTGGCGATGTTTCATGTTTTTAACGCCAGTTTATCGGGGCGTCAAGACACTATTAAGAATATTGGCTATTTGTGGCAGCCCAAAATGAATATTTATTACGTAGCAGCCAAAGAAACCATGCAGGCTGGATTACTGCCAAGAATCTTAGCTTATGTTGGCGCAATTACCGTTGAGAGAACTTGGCGTGCTAAAGGTGTTGATGTTACAGAAAAGCGTGATGTAAATCCAAACGATACAGAAAACATCAGAATTGCGTTAGAAGACGGCTGGGTTATTACTTTCCCGCAAGGAACAACAAAATCGTTTAAACCAGTTCGTAAAGGAACGGCTCATATTATCAAACAACACAAACCAATCGTTATTCCTATTGTTATTGACGGTTTCCGTCGTTCGTTTGACAAAAAAGGACTTCGAATGAAGAAAAAAGGAATTCTACAATCCTTCATTATAAAAGAGCCTCTTGATATTGATTATGAAAACGATACCATCGAACAAATTGTAGAAAAAGTAGAATACGCAATCGAACAGCATCCTTCATTTTTAAAAGTTATTCCTGCTGAAGAAATCAAAGCGCAAGAAGAACTGAATAAATTAAGACGTTGGGATTATTAGAATAGTTTTTTTGTTTAAAGTTTTTGTCTGGCTGAGGGAAGTCGAAGCCTAACTTTGTGCCCTTCGACTTCGCTCAGGGTGACAAATCTATTTGTTCCGTAGCGTAAGAGTTTTTAATTCAAAAAACTTAGAACCTTAGCATCATCTCAGAACCTTAAAAACTTTTTCAAAAATCTATCTTCTTCAACTCTTTGTAATTAGCGTATAATCTGCGTAAAAGTGTTCCGTAAATAATTCGGTAAAAACACCAGAATAATCCAAAGAAACCTAAAATTACAAGGAATAATATTCCTATAGTAACAAACATGGCTTTTCCGTTCATCGCTAATTTTTCTCTAAGAAACTCCATATCTGGATTGTAGACAAAAGCAATAAAGAAGCTTAAAATTGCTGTAATTACAATCATTCCGAGATTATACCAAACATAATACTGTACTGTTTTTCGGGTCTTTAAAATAGCGCTCATCAATGATTTTGTTGCTATTGTGGTCGAAATTGTTCTGTAGTTTTTGTAGAAAATGTAAACAAAAATCAATACAACAACATAATTAAAGTAGGTTAGAAACTCTAAAGCTGTTACTATTTCAGGATGATTCATTTTTCGCAATACATCATCTGTATTGATAAACAAGTTGGAAAAAGTCCAAAACGAAATCTCCAAAATACTGATGATTAAAATCCATTTTACAATTGAAGATGATTTTCTATGAATCATCTTATAGATTTCATTTTCAGAAATTTGTTGAAAAGAATCAGAGTTCTTTTGCCAGTCTTTTTTTAGTAAATCCAGTTCTTTCATAATAATTTTTAAGGATTTAGTATTTTTTTAAGTTTCCCTTTAATTCTGTTCATTTTCACGCGCGCATTCACTTCGCTGATTCCTAAAGTTTCAGCTATTTCTTGATAATCTTTGTCTTCTAAATACATAAAAACTAATGCCTTTTCGATGTCATTTAATTGATAAACTGCCTTATACATCAGTTTTATCTGCTCCTCTTCTTCATAATTGTAGTCAACATCTTTTACAAAATGCTGATGATTTTCATAATCTACCGTCGATATAGTTCTTTTGGTTTTTCGGTATAAGGTAATGGCTGTGTTTAAGGCAACACGATAGGTCCAAGTCGAAAATTTACTGTCGCCTCTAAATTTTGGATAAGCTTTCCAAAGCTGAATGGTGATTTCTTGAAACAAATCTTTATGAGCATCTTCGCCAGCAGTATATAATCTACAAATCTTGTGGATTATATTCTGATTTGCCTGAAGCTGCGCAACAAATGACTGTTCTAGATTTTCACTCATAATGTATTAGTAGTTATGAAATCATTTTTGTTACAGTTGGATTATAATTTTCTTGTTTTATAGTAATTAATCGTCAAATCGATAAACTTACTATAGCTTTTCATTCCATCTTTTTGGTTATTTGTTTTTAAAAAACTATCCCATAGAAAATGAAAACCTTTATCTATAAAGGTGTCATATTTTTTCCAGAAATCTTGGTCTTCTTGATAGTTTTTTAAAATTCCAGTATTTACTTGTTTCTTTAGTATTTCAAAAATTTTCTCGTTTTTAAATTGCCAGATTCCTAGACAATAGCGTAATGCAAAACTATATCCTGCATATTGATAATATAAATTGTCATTTTTAACAGAAGCTAAAAGGCCAATAAAATTACATTCACTTTCACTTGCAAAACCAATCTGATGTGCCATTTCATGAGATGTAGTTAGTGGAAAAGTGTACATTGGCAATAAGTCGTTAATTTGCGCTTCGTTTGTAAATGGATTTAAATAACCGCCAAATCCCATATAAGTTAAAGGAAGGCTAAACAGTGATTTTTTTACGCTTAATGTTTTGTATTTAAAATAAGGATGTTCTTTTGCTAAATTATCATAACCGTTTAATATCATGTTAAATGACTCTTTCTGTGAATATGGAAAAACAATTTTAGAGCTTTCATTTTTTGTAATTCGAAACTGAACTTCATTCGTCTTTGCAATTAATCTTTTAGTGAAAGCCAAAAGATCAGCATCAGTATATTCTCTCTTGATTTCCATTTTTTCAAAAAGAGGTTTACGATAGTAATTGAAAGCCCAAAGCAGGTGAAAGAAAAAGTAAAAGACAGAGATCTTGCCTAAGATTTTAAGAAGATGATCCTTCCAATCTATTTTCCAAGTTTTTCTAATTTCCCAAAACCAACTAATTATAGAAATCATTAAAAGAGCATAAATAATATCGCCGACAGAAAAAGGAATTTTACCTAAGATTGTTCTTGAAAAATGAGAAATTCTAACGAATAAATTTTTGCTATAAAACCCCTCCACAAAGTCAGGAAAGAATGGCAGGATTTTATAAAAAATAATTTGAACTAAGAGAAATAAAGGAAGGATATATTTTCGTGTCACGGTTTTACTTTTTGGTTAAAAATAATAATTAAAATAGTAGTTCGTTTTCTTTTTTGTAAATTTGTTATTCAATAACAATAAAAATGACACAAATCACTTTAAATATTCCCGATAATGAATTGTCATTCTTTATGCAGTTGATAGAGAAATTTAATTATGAAACCGTAATTAATGAATTTTCTGTAAGCGAAGAAATGAAAAATTTGTTAGATGAAAGAAGATCAACTTCAAAAGCAGATGATTTTCTTCCTTGGAATGAAGCAAAAAAGCAGTTGCGTTTTAAATCTGAAAAATGATTTTTGAAGTTGTAATAGAGCCAAGAGCGCTTGCTGATATACAAGATGCGATTGATTATTATGAGTCTAAACAAATTGGTTTAGGTGAATATTTTTATCAAGTTATTGATGAACATTTAGATACAATATCTAGAAATCCATTTTTTGAGATTAGATATAAAGATTATCGTGGTCTTCCTACTAAGAAATTTCCTTTTATCATCTTTTATTTTCTTGATGAAGAAATAAAAAAGGTATTTATTTTGTCCGTTTTTAATACATCATTAAACCCTTCAAAATATCCTTTCTAAAAATTTTCAATCTGTTTTGATGTTTTTCTTTAAGTTAGATGTTTTTTAATCTAATTTTTAGAGTTGTTTTAATTCGTGCTAATTCCTCAAATTTGTGCTCAAAAAAGAGTTGAAACTTTGTAACTTTGGGACTCTTAATTGTTAAACATCAAACAAAATATAATGAGTCAAGAAATTAGAAATCTGGAGCCAAAAGCACTTTGGAATAAATTCGCAGATTTAAATGCTGTTCCGCGTCCTTCTAAAAAGGAAGAACGTGTAATTGAGTTTATGAAGAACTTTGGAAACAGCTTAGGTTTGGAAACTTTCGAAGATGAAATCAGAAATGTAATCATCAGAAAACCGGCAACTCCAGGAATGGAAAATCGTAAACCAATCGTAATGCAAGGGCACTTAGATATGGTGCATCAAAAAAATGCTGATACAGTTTTTGATTTTGATACACAAGGAATCGACATGTATGTGGATGGTGACTGGGTTCGCGCGCGTGGCACAACACTTGGAGCTGATAATGGGCTAGGAGTGGCGACTATTATGGCAATTCTTGAAAGCAAAGATATTCCGCATCCTGCAATTGAAGCTTTATTTACAATTGATGAAGAAACAGGAATGACTGGTGCTTTAAACCTAAAAGGAGGAATCTTGCAAGGTCAGATTTTATTGAATTTGGATACGGAAGAGGATGATGAAATTGATATTGGATGTGCAGGTGGAATTGATGTAACCGCAACTAGAACCTATCATGAAGAAGAGGTTCCAGAAGGTTCTGTTGGATATACAATTACGGTAAAAGGTTTAAATGGCGGGCATTCAGGAATGGATATTCATAAAGGTTTAGGAAACGCTAATAAAATTATGAACCGTTTGTTGTTTGACGCATTTGAAAACTTTGGTTTACAGGTTGTAGAAATCAACGGAGGAAGCCTTAGAAATGCAATTCCGAGAGAAAGTGTTGCTAAAGTAGTTATTTCTCAAATGTTTGATGAAGCTTATGTTTACGATATGCAGGAAATTATTTCTGATATCAAAGCCGAATATAAAACAACCGAGCCTAATTTGACTATTGAAATCGTAAAAGGTGATTTGCCTGAAAAAGTGATGGATTTAGGTGTACAGGAAGGAATTATCAGAGCGATTTATGCAGCTCAGAATGGAGTTTACAAAATGAGCGCTGATATGGCCGATTTGGTTGAAACTTCAAATAATATTGCTCGTGTAGTTATTAAAGATGGAGAAATCTTGGTAGGATGTTTAACACGTTCTTCTGTTGAATCTTCGAAATTTGATTTGGCAAATTCTTTACGTTCTGCTTTTGAATTGGTAGGGTGTGAAGTGGAGCTTTCTGGTTCTTATCCAGGATGGACACCAAATGTAAATTCGGAAATTTTAGAAGTCTTAAAAGAGATCTACGAAAAACAAAATGGAGAACAGCCTAAAGTTGTGGCTTGCCATGCAGGTTTAGAATGCGGAATTTTAGGAACAAATTACCCTGATATGGACATGATTTCTTTCGGTCCAACAATTCACGGAGCGCACTCTCCAGACGAAAGAGCAAGTATTTCTTCTGCACAGAAATATTGGAAATTTGTGTTAGAAATCCTTTCTAATATTCCAGTTAAATAAAAGTATTCAGTGTTCAGTTTTTAGTAATCAGTAAATATGATGCTAAAGACTGAACACTAAAAAAAACTGATCATTGATCACTTTTTTTAATCTCTCTTAGGAGTATTTTTCTTTTCTCTCTTTTCTTCTTTCTTTTCTTTAGCCGTTTTTAACGGTTCTTTTTTTGCTGTTTTTTTAGCATCTTGACCTTTTGCCATAATATTGATTTTACTGTTTTGTAAGTAAATGTAAGGTTTTTAAAATCTGAAAGGCCAAAAAAAATCCCCAATTTTTAAAATTGAGGATTTAGATGTTCTTTTTTTGTATTAAGAATTAATTACGTTTTAATACTTTATATTGTTCATAACAAGCGCTTATCGCATCCATAATCTGAAGATCATTTGCGGTCTGGATGAAAGAATCGGAATAGTTACAGCGATGCATAATTTCAGGGATTTCATCTTTGCTGACTCCTAATAATACGGCAACTGTTTCACGATCGTATTTTGATTCTAAGAGCGTTCTTACCGTATCATCTTTTTTCATTTCCTTTAGTTTCTTGAGTTCTTTACCGTTCTTGCCAAAGAAATTATAGAGCATATCGGCAGGGTTAAAGATCGAACCGAGGACTTTTCCAAAAGCATTTGGAGCATATTCTCCAGCTTCATAACCTTGTGTAAGTCCCGAAATACTGTAACGATAGTTTTCTTTTGTTGGAATTAATTTAGAATCAATTTCAAGATATCCTGTCAAAGAGAAAGGAGCAATAACAACTTCTTCCAAAGCAATTGCTTTTTCTGTAAGCTGAATTCTAGTCACTTTATTCTTAATCCAGTCATTTGTAACTCTAATTCTTAGCGATTGAAATCCTAGAATAGAAAAATGAAGTGTATCGTTTACTTGCACGTCAATTTCAAAATACCCTTTTTCGTCAGATTTTGCACCACGCACTTTGTTGGTGTTAATGATATTTACGCCAGCCAGCGGTTGTTTGCTGTCGTCATTAATAACATAACCTGAAACTCTTTGTGGAACTGTTGGCTGTGCATCTTGCGTATCTTGTGCAAAACCAATGTTGGCGAGAAGTGTAAAAAAGAAAACTGCGAAATATTTCATATCCTGATTTAAAGCACTAAAAGTAGTAAATCGGGATTAAATATCTCGCAGTCTTGGAATTTAATTATAAGAAAATTAACAAAGGCAACAGTATTGCTTTTTTTGTGTTAAACAAAATGGGAAAGAGAAGATTGTATCCTATTGTTTTGGATTGTAAAACTATTTATAAAGTATAAAATTATGGATATAAAAAAAATCCCAACTTCCAAGTATGTCTGGAATTTGGGATTTTGTATTTTAAGAAATTAAATTATTAATCTCTTCTAGATCTTCTTGGTCTTGAGCTGTCGCCGAAGTTTTCAGAACGTCTTGGTGCTCTGTCAGAACCACCTTCACTTCTTGGAGCAGAGCTTCTAAAGCCGCCTTCTCTTCTTGGAGCAGAATTTCTGTCACCTCTAAAACCTCCGTCACGTGATCCGCCTTCGCGTGATCCACCGTCTCTAGAAGAATTTCTATCGCTTCTAAATCCGCCTTCACGTCTTGGAGCGAAGTTTCCGTCTCTTCTTCCAGAATCGCGTCTTCCGCCACCACGGTTGTTGTGATCACGTCTTCCGCCACCATCATTTTTAGAAATCTCAACATTAATACGACGACCTTCTAATTGAACGTTGTTTAAAACATCCATTACTTTATCAGTAAATTGAGGATCAGTATTAAAGAATGAGAATCCTTCTTTTACGTCAACTTTAAAGATATCATCACGACCTAAGTCTAATGTTTCTTTCAAGTAATCTTTTAATGACATCCAGTCGAAGTTGTCTCTAGAACCAATGTTCACGAAATAACGAACTGCTCCATTATTGCTGAATTCTCTTGGTTCAGAATCACCTCTTTCGCGTCTGTCTGAAGATTGAGTAGAAATATCTCTATTCTTTTTGTAGTATGCGATGAAACGGTTAAATTCTACTGATACCATTTTTTTGATCAATTCTTCTTTAGATAAATCTTCAAGAACATTATTGATTGCTGGTAAATAGTTGTCAATTTCGTGATCAACTTCAGTATCTTTAATTTTGTTTGCTAAGTGTAACAACTGAATTTCGCAGATTTCAATTCCAGATGGAATCGTTTTTTCTTCGAATTTCTGTTTGATGATTCTCTCGATAGAAGAAATTTTACGTAACTCGCTTTTTGTAACAATTACAATAGAAGTACCTAATTTTCCAGCTCTACCAGTACGGCCCGAACGGTGGTTGTATGTTTCAATTTCGTCAGGCAATTGATAGTTAACAACGTGAGTTACGTTATCAACGTCAATACCACGTGCAGCAACGTCAGTAGCAACAAGCATCTGAATTTGTCTTCCACGGAACGATTTCATTACACCATCACGTTGTGCTTGAGATAAATCTCCGTGTAACGCAGCGGCGCTATATCCATCTTCAATTAATTTCTCAGCGATAGCTTGCGTGTCTCTTTTTGTACGACAGAAAACTACAGAGAAAATGTCTGGATTAGCATCAGCTAAACGTTTTAAAGCTTCGTAACGGTCACGAGCATTTACTAAATAAAATTCGTGAGAAACTGTAGATGAACCTGAATTTTTAGCTCCAACTGTAATCTCAACCGGTTCGCTCATAAATTGTTTTGCAATTCTAGCAACCTCTTGCGGCATAGTTGCAGAGAACAACCATGTGCTTTTTTCATCTGGAGTATCTGATAAAATAGATACGATATCCTCATAGAATCCCATGTTTAACATTTCGTCAGCCTCATCCAAAATACAGTAATCTATATTTTTAATGTTTACTAAACCTCTGTTAATCATGTCTTGCATTCTTCCTGGAGTTGCCACAATAATTTGCGCACCTCTCTTTATTTCTCTTGCTTGCTCTGTTATACTAGCTCCTCCGTAAACTGCTACCACATTAATACCTTTTTCGTATTTTGAGTAGTTTTTAAGTTCGTTAGTAATCTGTAAACATAACTCGCGTGTTGGCGATAAAACTAATGCTTGTGTATTTCTGTTGTCGGCATCAATTTTTTGAATTAGCGGAAAACCGAAAGCTGCCGTTTTCCCTGTCCCTGTTTGAGCCAACGCAACCATATCCGTGTCTTTTTCCAATAATAGGGGAATCGCCTTTTCCTGTACCTCTGACGGATTTTCAAATCCTAGATCTAAAATCGCCTTCAGTAACGATTCATTCAATCCTAATTGTTCAAATTTATTCATATGTGTTTTAAAATAGGGTGCAAAATTACTGCTAATTATTCAGATAAACTAATGCAATTTTAAGAATTATGTATTTGTTAAGATTTGATTATCAAAAAGTTACATTTTTGTTGAAATAAATTTTTGCGTCAAATGAAGAAAAATGCCAAAAAACACGTCGTAAAATGTAAAATTTAGCTACTAAAATGTTGTATTTTAAACAATTATTTTGTGGTGTTCAGAAAATCAATGAGTTGCTTAACCGCTTTTCCGCGGTGACCAATCGTATTTTTGGTTTCCAAAGGCAGTTCTGCAAAGGTCTCGTTAAAATTTTCGGGTTTAAAAATGGGGTCGTATCCAAAACCATTTGTACCTGTTTTGGTTAAAGTAATTTCTCCTTTTGCAATCCCAGTAAACAAATATTGTTTTCCATTTAGGTTTAAAGTTATAACAGTTTTGAACTGAGCGTTACGATTTTCTTCATTTTTTAAAGCATCTAAAAGCTTGTTCATGTTGTCGTCTGCATTTTTTTGCTCGCCTGCATATCGCGCAGAATATACTCCAGGTTCACCATTTAAAGCATTTACTTCTAGACCTGTATCATCTGCAAAACAATCATAACCATATTTCTGGGTTACATAATCTGCTTTTAAAATCGCATTTCCTTCAATGGTATCTGCAGTTTCTGGAATGTCTTCAAAACAATTAATATCTTCTAAACTTAATATTTTGATGCTTTCTGGAAGCATACTTTGAATTTCGGCGATTTTATTTTTGTTGTTTGAAGCGAAAACGAGTTTCATAGCATTATGTGTTTAAATGATTTTCAACACAAATTTAGAATTCTTATATTTGATATGTTAGCTAAAATTCAAATAAATGCAATTATCAGTACTTTATAAAAAAATCCTGCCTTTTGTAAAGCCGTATCGAAAAATGGTGATTGCAACTTTACTATTAACTTTCTTGGGGTCTTTTGCGGCACAGGTAAATGCTGTAATTTTAAAATATACTGTCGATACTATAAACAATTTAATGGTGGCTCATGAACCATTATCCAAAGGATTTCATTTACTCGGCATAATTAGTGTTGTTTTGTTAACTAAAGAATTGGTGAATTCTGTAGTTCAATTTGGACAGAAATTCTACGGAGAGAAACTCCGTATTTTTATTACGCGCGATATTTCTCAAACCATAGTAGAAAAAATTCTAAGTTACAGAATGGAGTTTTATACTTCTGATGAAAACGAAAGCGGGAAACTTCAGACTAGAATTGATGCCGGAATTAGCAGTTTAACGCGTTTGGTGCAAAATTTCTTTATTGATATTCTGCCATTATTTGCTAACGCTTTTGTGGCTTTGGTAATTATGTTTTATGCCAATGTCTATGTAGGGTTGGTAAGTTTGTGCATTATCCCGATTTATTTTTACATCAGTCAATTGCAAGCAACGAGATTGAGCGGATTCAGACGAAGAATGCGTAATTATAGGGAAACTAAAAACAACGGAATCATTAGTTTAATTGAATCTATAACGGTAATTAAGTCTTTTGTGCGCGAATCTACAGAAGCCGATCGTCATGAAAAGATTCAGTTTGAAATGACCGAAAATCAGCTGCAAACCAGAAAAACTAGTTTTATTTTTGAAAGCATTAAAAGCTTTGTTGAACAGATAGGAGTAGTAATCATCATTATTCTAACGGCTTATTTTGTTTTGAATAATCAAATGACAATTGGTGCCATTATGTTTCATATAATGCTCTTTAATAATGTTTCATCGCCAATTAGACAATTACACCGAATTTATGACGAGGTAAATGATGCATTAATTTATTCTGAAGGGTTCTTTGATATTTTAGAAGCAGAGCATGAGACAGAAACTAGCGGTAATTACATCCCAGAAAAAATTGTTGGATTAATAGAAGTGAAAAATGTAGATTTTGTATATCCAAACGGAACTCAGGCACTTTATGATATAAATTTTACTGTAAAACCAAATGAAACCACTGCTTTGGTCGGATTAAGCGGTGCTGGAAAAAGTACCATTATTAATTTGCTGGATAAATTCTACTTGCCTTCTTCTGGTCAGATATTTTTGGATGGAGTTGATTTGCTTGAATACAATACCGATTTTCTGCGTAAAAATATTGGTTTGGTGCTTCAGAAAAATCATATTTTTAAAGGAACAATTGCTGAGAATATTTTATACGGAAAACCTGAAGCTTCAAAAGATGAAGTTATCGAAGCAGCAAAGCAAGCCTATATTCACGGGCAGGTTATTCAATTGCCAAAAGGTTACGATTCTGATGCGCATTTGCTTTCAGGCGGCCAACAGCAGCGTATTGCGATTGCTAGATTATTTCTCAAAAATCCGCCAATTATTTTCCTTGATGAACCAACAGCAAGTTTGGATGCCATTGCAACAGAACAAATTAAAAAGTCTCTGGATGCTATCAAAAAAGATAGAACCGTAATTATAATATCGCATAGTATTTCCCAGATTATCGACGCTTCTAATATTATCGTTTTAGAAAAAGGTAGATGTGTCGAAAAAGGAACTCATGACGAATTGTATGATAATAAAGGAACGTATCATCAAATATTCATGGCAATGGCGAACAGTTTAAACATCGAAAAAATTACACAGACTTTTGACTGAAATAATTCAAGGTTATTTTTTCAAAAGCAAAAACTACAAGAATTCCAAAAGTATAAGCCAGAATATCTTCCCAAAGAAATCCCTGGCCTAAAACATATCTTCCAAAAAGTGTTTTTCTAAGTGCTACAATCCAATCCGCTTGATATAATTGTAGAAATTCAATTCCATAACAAATCAATAGAGAAAGGCACGCAATTGCGAAAGCATTTTTGAAAGGAAGAAATATCCGAACCAGAAAATAAATCATGACAGCATATAGAAAATCGCCAATCCATAAGGGGATAAAAGAGATTTTTCTAGAAAGGATTCCGAAGAAAATTATGCTTAGAAAAGCAGCGAAATAGGTAATTCTGGTTTTGTTCAAAATAGAAATTACGGTATTAATTGTACATATTAGGTCGAACAAAAATACAAAACTCAATTAGATTGACTTTATTTCATAAATTTATCGATTAAACAAACTATCAACCACATGAATGCAAAATTTTTTACTCTGATTGCGGCTTTGTTTCTTCTAGGAAATCAAGGTTATTCTCAGAAAGACAAAACGTTTAATATTAAAAAACAGTTAGATTATTGCGCAGAGCAAGCTTCAAAAACTTTAAAAGTGATTCCGGATGATGGGACTTCTCCGCGAACAGTTCCAAACGGAAGCAAAGAATGGAAATTTGTTGGATATAAAGATTGGACAAGCGGATTCTGGCCTGGAGAATTATGGTTTTTGTATGAAGCAACTAAAGATAAAAAATGGGAAAAAGAAGCCGATAAATTCAGTCGTTTTTTAACGCCATTATCTGTGAGCAAAGCAGGTGATCATGATTTAGGTTTTCAGGTTTTTAATAGTTTTGGAAACGGATATAGATTGGCTAAAAATCCAGAATACAAACAAATTATTTTAAGAACTGCCGATACATTGGCAACGCTTTTTAATCCGAAAGTGGGAACCATTCAATCTTGGCCTCATAACAAAATGGGAGGGCATAATACTATTATTGATAATATGATGAATTTGGAGCTTTTGTTTTGGGCTTCAAAAAATGGAGGAAGTAAAAAATTATACGATATAGCAGTTAAACATGCCGAAACCACAATGGCCAATCATTTTAGACCAGATAACACTTCGTATCATGTTATAATTTACGATTTCGAAACTGGAAAAAAGATAAAAGGAAGAACAGCACAAGGATATAGCGATGACAGTATGTGGGCACGTGGTCAGGCTTGGGCTATTTATGGTTTTACGATGACGTATAGAGAAACAAAAGACGCTAAGTTTTTAGATTTTGCCCATAAATTGGCGCGTGTTTATTTAGATAAATTAACTACCGAAGATTTAGTTCCATATTGGGATTTTAATGCGCCAAATATTCCTAACGAACCTCGTGATGCTTCGGCAGCCGCCATTGTTTCGTCTGCACTTTTAGAATTAAGTTCGTACACCAAAGACAAGAATTTAAAAGCTGAATATTTGACAAAAGCTAAAAAGATGATTGTTTCGCTTTCAAACGATTATCAGAGTCACGATGTCAATTCGGCATTTTTACTGCATTCAACCGGACATAAACCTGCAGGAAGCGAAATAGATTGTTCTATAAATTACGCAGATTATTACTATCTTGAGGCATTATTAAGACTTCAAAAATTAAAATAGAATATTATGCTAAAGAAAATAAGCCAGATTGCCTTTGCAATAATGATGGTATTAACACTTGTAAGCTGTAAAAATACCAAACAGAAACTTCAAGAATATGTTGTTACGTACAACAAAAGTATTGCTCCAAGTTTTAGAGCCGAAAATGTAACGCTTACTACGGCAAGAGGTTACATTAATGACGATAAAATTGAATTGCGATTTGAAACTGGCTTAGACCAAAATGAAGGCAATAAATTAGCTTCTTCTATATCATTTGTAAGATTGATAAGATCAATGATTGAAAAAGATCAGATTCCAAGGCAATTAATAGAAGAAGGTGTTCAGTTTGATGTTTATTTTCTGGCAAATGATAATACCGTTTTGGGTAAGGAAGTGCTGACAGGAGAATCTCTAAAATATTTATTGAAATAATAAATTACGTTTGTAGAAAATACAACTCATTCTAATTCTTACATATTGAAAGTCTCTTTGAAATTTATTTAAAGAGACTTTTTTATGTTTAATACTAGAAGTTAAGTATAAAAGGAAAGTTTCTATTCTTACAAATATTTTTCTTTTGAGGAGATAATGGGTTTGTATTCAAAGAATTATGTGTGTTCTTTTTGTAGTTGAATGTTGTTTTTATGTTATGAATTAATTATGTTTGAGTTAAAAAACAACTATTAAACCAAAAAATTATGAAAAAAATTACCCAAATCGCATTTGCAATTGCTTTTGCATTATTTTTAGTAAGCTGTAAAAATACCAAGCAGAAAATCCAGGAGCATGTAAGTAATTACAATAATTCTTCTTCTATAAAAGGAAGTGGAATTACGAGCACATCTGCAAAAGCTTTTCTAAATGACAATAAAATCGAAATTAGAATTGAAACCAATTTGGAGGAAAACGATGCAAACAAATTAGCTTACAAAGAATCTTTTCCAGATTTATTAAAAGAGATGATCAAGAATGACCAAATTTCATCTTCTCTTATTGCTGAAGGAGTAAAGTTCGACGTCTATTTCTTAGCTTATAATAATGCTATTTTGGCCCAAGAAGTAGTAGATAAAGAAGAATTAGCGGTTTTGGAAGGAAATACCAGTGCAGGTAAAGAAACGGCGAAATTATAATCCAAATAGTATAGAAAAAAAATCCTCTTCAATTGAAGAGGATTTTTTTTATGAGAATTGAGTAACGTTTTTTAAATTATCAGGGAAATAGAGTTCCGATAAATTGGTAAACTCATCTCCACGCATAAAAATGTTGATATCAACATCAGCAAATGACGTTTTTCCAGCAGCAGCTAAAAGTTCATTTGCAGAATGAAGTGTATTTTTATGAAAGTGAAATACCCTTTCTGATTTATCTGTAACAACCAAACCTTTCATGAGCATTTTGTTTTGAGTTGCTACTCCGGTTGGACATTCATTATTATGACAGCGTAGAGCCTGAATACAGCCTAAAGAAAACATAAATCCTCTCGCACTGTTACACATATCTGCACCCAAAGCAATCGCGTGTAAAATAGAATATCCAGAAATAATTTTCCCGCTTCCAATAATGCGCATTTTATCGCGAATACCTAAACGCACCAAGGTTTTATTTACAAAAATTAATGCAGGTTCAAAAGGCATTCCAACACCATCTGCAAACTCAAGTGGAGCAGCGCCCGTTCCGCCTTCTGCACCGTCAACAGTTATAAAATCAGGATAAGTGTCTTCATTGATCATTTCCTGACATATAGCTTCAAATTCGGCTGTGTTTCCGATACATAATTTAAATCCGATTGGTTTGCCATTAGATAGTTCACGTAACTGTTTGATAAACTGAATTAATCCGCTAGCATCAGAAAAAGCATGATGTCCAGGAGGAGAAAGAATCATGGTGTGCGGCACAACACCTCTAATTTTAGCAATCTGTTCTGTGTTTTTCTTTGCTGGAAGAACACCTCCGTGACCTGGTTTTGCACCTTGAGAAAGCTTAATCTCGATCATTTTTACGTTTGGAAGATTGGCTTTTTCTGAGAAGTTTTCTGGACTGAAATTCCCTTCTGCATCTCGACAGCCAAAATAACCTGTTCCAATCTGCCAGGTAATGTCTCCGCCGCCTGCAAGATGAAATTCGGTTAATCCGCCTTCTCCGGTATTTTGGTAGAAATTTCCTTTTTTTGCTCCAATATTGATGGCACGAACTGCATGTTCGCTCAATGAACCAAAACTCATTGCGGAAACATTAAATAAAGAAGCCGAATAAGGCTGTTTACAATCTTTTCCTCCAACCAAAACACGAGGCAATTCTTCGTTTACTTTAGCAGGGAAAATAGAGTGTTTTATTCCTTCATAACTTTCTGTATTTAAGTTTAATTGCGTTCCGAACGGAGTACTCGAATCAATATTTTTTGCTCTTTGGTAAACTAATGAGCGCTGGTTTCTAGAAAAAGGTTTTCCGTCTGTAGATCTTTCAATAAAATATTGCTGAATCTCAGGTGCGATCATTTCAAATAAATATCTGAAATAACCCAGAACAGGAAAGTTCCTTAAAATGGCGTGTTTTTCCTGAGAGGCATTGTAAGCTCCGACAATTAGCAAAAGCGGAATAATAAATACGAGTAGGTAACCTCGTCCAGTGTAATAATAAATTGCAAGAACAATTAGAAACAATAAGAATCCGTAAATAAAGAATTTTTTTCTCATGTTTTTAAAAAATTAAATAGGTAATAAATGCGATAATTAGTTGAATCTTAAACGTACATAAACGTGTTTGATTCCTTTTTTATCTGATTCTCTTTCGTCGATTTCCAAAATATCAGTTAATGATTTAAGCATTGGTGTCAATTTAGAGAAACCATAATTTCGAGGATCAAATTCTGGTTTTTTCTTCACAATCAGATTTCCGACATCTCCTAAAAATGCCCAACCATCATCATCTTCAATATCTTCGATGGTAGCTTCAATCAGTTCAATAGTCTGTTTGTCAATTTTATGAAGTGCTTTTTCAGCCGGTTTTTCAATTGGTTTTTTGGTATCTGCAGCAGCAGTTTTAGGTTTTTTCTTTTGAGTTGCACCATCCAAAACTTCAATATAAATAAATCGGTCGCAAGCTACAATAAAGGAGTTTGGCGTTTTCTTTTCTCCTATACCAATTACTTTCATTCCCGATTCGCGAAGGCGAATGGCAAGACGTGTAAAATCGCTGTCGCTAGAAACGATACAGAAACCATCTAGTTTTCCAGAATAAAGCAAATCCATTGCATCAATAATCAAAGCAGAATCTGAAGAATTTTTTCCAACGGTATAACTATATTGTTGAATAGGGGTAATAGCATGTTCTAATAAAACACCTTTCCAGCCATTTGCATTAGGTTTTGTCCAGTCGGCATAAATCCTTTTCGTAGTGGGCGTTCCCAATTTTGCAATTTCTTCCATCATGCCTTTTACATTGCTGTAGGGCACATTGTCTGCATCAATAAGGACTGCCAGTTTTAAATCTTTTGAATTGCTTAAAGGCATTTGTTAAATATTTAAAATTTAATACTCTCAAAGTTAAAATTAAAATTGGGTTTTATAAGAATTCAATGATGAATATGTGTAATTATTAGTACTAATTAGTTTCATTATAAATAATATTTAATACTAGGGAAATTAATTAAAGATAAATTTGTCTTTTATATAAAACCTTTCTATCTTTGTCAGGAATTAATTAAGGATGTATGTTTTCAAAAGCGTGTGAATATGGAATAAGGGCTTCAATATTTATTGCAACCAAATCTTCAAAAGGGATTAGAGTTGGGATAAAAGATGTCGCGAAAGAGATTGATTCGCCAGAACCCTTTACAGCCAAGATTATGCAGATTTTAACCAAAAACGGCATAATTAATTCGACAAAAGGAGTAGGAGGCGGATTTGAAGTTTCGCCAGAGGCAGCAAAATCGATTAAATTAATTCAGATTGTAGATGCTATTGATGGAAACAAAATTTACAGCGGCTGCGGAATTGGATTAAAAGAATGCTCAGAAGAACATCCTTGCCCGGTTCATCACGAGTTTAAGAAAATACGAGGATTGCTGTTAGAAATGCTTAAAAATACAACTTTAGAACAGCTAGCTTCTGATGTAAAATCGGGAGATTTCTTTCTCAAAGCGACAAATGCGAACAATTAATATTATTAAATATCTTAAAAATGAATACAAAAACCAAAATTTCAGTATTAATCCTAATGGGATTTTTAGCAGTTACTTCTTGTGGTAAAAAAGAAACAGCTCCAGCTGAATCAACAGAAACAACCGAAACATCTACCGAAGGTGAACCAGCTCCAACAGCTGCTCCGACAGAGGAAAATGTTTTAGTTATTGAAGGAAATGACCAAATGCAGTTTAATACAAGTGAATTGAAAGCTGTTGCTGGAAAACCAATCAAATTGACTTTAAAGCATGTTGGTAAAATTCCGAAAGAAGCAATGGGACACAATTTAGTGATTTTACAAGAAGGGACAGATCAAGCTGCTTTTGCTTTAAAAGCTAATGATGCCAAAGCAACTGATTATATTCCAGAATCTGAAAAAGCTTCGATCATTGCACACACTAAATTAATTGGTGGTGGAGAAGAAGATACAATCGAGTTTACAATTGATAAAAAAGGATCATACCCATTTATTTGCTCTTTCCCTGGTCACGTAGCCATGATGAAAGGTGTAT
>Ga0308157_10001065_pt1 | contig 65417 bp, 57 predicted proteins | sample PhyBR1_FD_201035 | JGI IMG/M metagenome (GOLD analysis project Ga0308157, IMG submission 201035) | Phyllosphere microbial communities from UC Gill Tract Community Farm, Albany, California, United States - DLSLB.R1 | ecosystem: Host-associated > Plants > Phyllosphere > Unclassified | place: USA... | reverse complement strand
ACCCAAAAGAAAATAATTTCTCATTTAGAAACCTTAATGAAAAATTCTCAAGAAAATATTTTTAATCAAAAATTGAAACTTAAAAAAGAAAATGGAAGTAATTTTCCAGAATGGAAAATTAAAAAATTAGGAGATTTATTAATTGAATCAAAAGAAAAATCAAAAGAAAAAAACCAATATAGAATTATTTCTTCTACTGCCATAGGTTTGTTTTATCAAGATGATTATTTTACAAGAGATATTGCAAGTCAAGACAATACAGGATATAAAATTCTTAAAAAGAACCAATTAGTTTTTAGTCCTCAAAATTTATGGCTTGGAAATATTAACGTTAATTCAGATTTTGAAATAGGGTTAGTTTCTCCATCTTACAAAATTTTTAATTTTAATGAAAATATTACTTCATCATCGTTTTGTAAATATTATTTAAAAACATCTGCAATGTTATTTGAGTTTGGGCAATCATCAATACAAGGAGCAAGCGTTGTTAGAAGAAATTTAGATTTAAATATGTTTTTTAATATTAAAATTCAAATTCCTTCCATTGATGAACAAATTAAAATTGCTCAGTTTTTATTTTCCCTTGCTGAAAAAATTAAGTTAGAAAAAAATGTATTAGCTCAATACGAAATACAAAAAAAGTATTTACTATCCAATTTGTTCGTCTAAAACGTGGTCTTGCCAAGGCTAATTAAACAAAAATATTTGCCAAAAGATATTTCTTCTGAGTTTCATACTGAGTTAAAATTTTCTTTTCAGTTTCAATTTTTTCATCAATTGAAGATAGGAAATTTGCAATTTGGATTTGTTCCTCAAAATCATTTGAGACAAAAATATTTAAGTTTTTTAAATCCTTTAGCTGGATATTAGGAAGGCCTGAACCCACTCGAAGATTCATAATTTTTGATTCATTATATTTAAGTAAATGATAAAAGTATTCTTTAGAAGCATTCTCATTTACGATGATTTTATAGCAATGTCCACCTAGCCAAAATTTTGTAATCATAAAATTTACGTATCCACAAGAATTACCCCCTTCACTTATAGTAATTGTATTCTCTTCAGAATTAAATTTCTCAGTATAACCAGAAAAACTTATTCCGCCATTTAAACAAGGATATGAACCAGCATCATTTAAATCATCTTTATTTAATTGTTCACCCTTTTTTATTTCAAATAAATCTCTAATTTTTTTTATTTCCCAATTAGAAAAATTAATTTCATTTACAGTTCGGAATTTTAATTTTTGAGAAAATATTTTCTCACGTGAAGATTTAATTAAAGATTTTAGTTCCTTTATTATTTTCTTTTGGGTGTGAATGCGAGAATTTAAAAGAGATAAAAAGTGTGCTAATTTTTCTTGTTCTTCCAATTGAGGAAGTTTTAAATTTAATAGTGCTAATTGACTAGAATATAAATGTACAACTGAAATTCCTTGTGATAGTTTAGCAATTTCTAGTTTCTTTTTACTATTTAAATAATATGAAAGAAAAACACCATTATTTTCAGTTTTTATAATATTCAAATCACCACCTAAAGCAACTCCGGACTTCAGTACACAAGAGGCAGTGGCTATATCTATTTGAGTTTCTCCCGAAGCGGGAATGATTACATCATTAGCTTCACTTAGAATAAGAGACGATATTTTTGTATTTGTTTTTGATCTTATTTCAGAAATTACCTCCTCATAAAAAGTATAAAGTTCTCCATACCTTATACATTCAGTTTCTCCATTCTCTACAATTTCGTTTTTTGAAATACCTTTTCCTTTGGTGAAAATTGCAATTTCTCCTAATTTTTTCGATTCCCATTCTCTCCCAAATTCAGGAAACCTAAGCTTTGGAATCCTCAAATTCCCTGAATTTGGAAAATTTGAATCCAAAATTGTAAAGGATAATTAATCTCAAATCCTTTATTCATACCTTTTTTGATTTTAATAATTAATTTAAAATCAAAAAGAAAATTATGACAACACAAAAAACATTTGCTCAAATTGTGGAACTATGGAAAAAAGACAAACAACTTTATGTGAAAAAGTCTAGCTTTTCGGCTTACGTGCTTTTGCTGGAGAACCATTTGTTACCCAAATTTGCAGAAGTAAGTAGCATCGAGGAAGAAGAAGTTCAGCAATTTGTTTTTCAAAAACTAGAACAGGGATTGAGCCAGAAAAGCATCAAAGATGTGCTTATCGTTTTGAAAATGGTAATGAAGTTTGGGGCAAAATATAAATGGATTCAGTACACGCCATTTGACATCCAATATCCAACCGTTCGGGAAAATCAGAGTATTGAAGTTTTGACGAGAACGCATCAGAAAAAAGTGATGAACTATATTCAGGAACATTTTACATTTCGGAATCTAGGGGTTTATATTTGTCTTTGTTCGGGAATGAGAATTGGAGAAATCTGCGCACTCACTTGGGAAGATATTGATACCGATAATGGCATCATCAACATTAGGAAAACTATTCAACGTATTTACATTATCGAGGATGGAAAACGCAGGACAGAATTGCTTCTCGATACACCAAAAACCAAGAACTCAATTCGAGAAGTTCCAATGAGTAGAGACCTTTTGCGAATGTTGAAGCCTTTTAAAAAAATTGTGAATCCTTTGTTTTTTGTTTTAACAAATGATGCTAAACCAACTGAGCCAAGAACTTACCGGAGCTATTATAAAAATCTGATGAAACAACTGGAAATTCCGGAAATTAAATTTCACGGATTGCGTCATAGTTTTGCCACCCGATGTATTGAAAGCAAATGTGATTATAAAACTGTGAGTGTACTACTGGGACATTCCAATATCAGTACAACATTGAATCTTTATGTCCATCCAAATCTAGAACAGAAGAAAAAAGCAATAGATCAAATGTTTAAAGCACTTAAATAGTTTTAGTTATGATATTTTTTGTTAGATTTGATAAAACTATTAACAACATTGTCAGAGTTTCAAACTCTGACAATGTTTTTTAACCATAAAACTTGTAAACGCAAAAATGTCCAGCCAGCCCGAATATATTCTTGAACAGAAATTAGTAGAACAATTACAGCAGTTAGGTCATAAGCCAGTCAGGATTTGCAATGAAGCAGATTTGATTATCAACCTAAAAACTCAGCTCGAAATTCATAATAAAAAACAATTTTCCAATAAAGAATTTGAGAAGATTCTAAATCATCTTGCCAAAGGAAATGTTTTTGAAAAAGCTAAAATATTGCGTGACCGATTTCAGTTTACCAAAGACAACGGGAATTCGGAATGGATTGAATTCATCAATCAGGATAGCTGGTGTCAGAATCAATTCCAAGTCACAAATCAAATTGCTCAGGAAGGAGATTATAAAAACCGTTACGATGTCACGATTCTAGTCAACGGTTTGCCTTTGGTTCAGATAGAGCTAAAACGCCGTGGTTTGGAAATGAAAGAGGCTTTCAATCAAATCAACCGTTATCATCATCAGTCATTTAACGCAGGGAAAGGTTTATTCAATTATGTTCAGTTGTTTGTCATTAGCAACGGTGTTAATACAAAATATTATTCAAATAACGCTAAACAGAGTTTCAAACAGACTTTCTTCTGGTCAGACGAGCACAATAACAATATCACACAACTTGAAGATTTTGCACAGGCATTTCTAGAGCCTTGTCACATTGCCAAGATGATTACGAAATATATCGTGCTGAATCAAACGTATAAAATTTTAATGGTTCTTCGACCGTACCAATATTATGCGGTAGAAAAAATTGTTGAGAGAGTTAGAAATACCGATAACAATGGATTTATTTGGCATACAACGGGTTCGGGGAAGACATTGACTTCTTTCAAGGCAAGTCAGATTCTCAAAGAAATTCCTAAAGTTGAAAAGGTTGTTTTTGTAGTGGATAGGAAAGATTTGGATTATCAAACGCAAAAAGAATTTGATGCTTTTGAAAAAGACAGCGTAGATGCTACAGAAAATACAGCACATCTTGTAAAACAACTTTCTGACAATACAAAACTCATTGTAACAACTTTACAAAAGCTGAATACCGCAATTACCAAAGAAAAGCACGGTAGAAAAATAGACCGTTTAAAAGACAAAAAAGTCGTATTCATTTTTGATGAATGCCATAGAAGTCAGTTCGGAGAAACGCATCAAAATATTAAGAAATATTTCCAAAAATCGCAAATGATTGGCTTTACTGGAACCCCGATTTCGGAAGTGAATTCAGTTGGTAAAATAGATGGAATTGCTGCAACGACCAATATGCTTTTCAAAGAATGTCTGCATAAATACGTGATTACAGATGCTATTAGAGATGAAAATGTTTTGAAATTCTCTGTAGAATATGTTGGCAGATACAAAGAAAAAGAAGGTAGTAATACTTACATAGATATGGAAGTTGAAGCTATTGATACTCAAGAGTTGCTTGCAAGCCCAAAGCGTCTGGAGAAAATCACCGATTACATTATAACCGAACACGATAGAAAAACCCATCAGAAAACATTCAATGCGATGTTCTGTGTCAGTAGCATAGATGTTTTGCAGAAATATTATGACCTCTTTCAAAAGAAAAAAGAAGAAGGCAAACACAATCTGAAAATTGCAACCATCTTCAGTTATGGGACTAACGAAGAGAATAAAGATGCAGACGGAAATCATTTTGAAGAAGAAGAGGTGTTTGGAATGGTTGCAGAACCTCGGGCAGAATATGGTTTTAATCATAGCCGAAATATTTTAGACAGATATATTGGTCATTACAACGAAATGTTCGGAACAAATTTTTCCACCAAAGACAGCCAGACTTTTTACAATTATTACAATGACATTGCGAAAAGAGTCAGAAACAAAGAAGTTGACTTGATTATTGTGGTCAATATGTTTTTGACAGGATTTGACAGTCCGCAATTGAATACTTTATTTGTAGATAAAAACCTGAAATATCACGGATTGATTCAGGCATTTTCTAGAACCAACAGAATCATCGGAGAGAAAAAATCGCAGGGAAATATCGTTTGTTTTCGCAATTTAAAATCTGCGACAGATGATGCAGTGACTTTATTTTCTAATAAAGAAGCTATACAGGAAATAATCATCCAACCCATTGAAGATTATATTGAACTTTTCAAAAATTCTTTAGAAAAACTAAAACTGGTTGCACCCGAAATTCAAAGTGTAGACTCATATCAAACCGAACAAGAAAAATTTGAATTTGTTACAGCCTTCCGTGAATTGATGCGTATTCTGAATGTCTTAAAATCCTTTACAGATTTTGATTTTGACCAATTGGAGATGACAGAATTTGAATTTGATGGCTATAAAAGTAAATATCTTGATATCTGGACTATTCTAAAAAATTCTCAAAAAACAGGAACAGAGGGAAAAGTTAGCATTTTAGATGATGTTGATTTTGAATTAGAGCTCATCCACCGTGATGAAATCAATGTGAGCTATATACTTTCACTATTAGCAAATATTGCAGATATAAAAGGAACTAAACGAGAGGCCAAAATAAAAGAAATCCGCGAAATCCTATCCGGAGATGCTCAATTAAGAAGCAAAAAAGAATTAATTGAAAAATTCATAGATGAGAACTTGCCACATATTCCGGACGGCGATTCTGTAAGCGATGAATTTGATAATTTCTGGAACAAAGAAAGAACTGATGCCTTCGAAAAAATTGCCGAAGAAGAATCTCTTAATAAAGAAAAATTTCAAGAAACGATTGATAGCTTTCTTTTCACTTCCAAAATACCCAAAATGAGTGATGCCTTAAAACTCTTAGAAATAAAACCAAAACTGACGGAACGAAATAATATTGGAAAAAGAATTATCCAAAAAGTTCAGGATTTTGTGGAGGTTTTTATTGATGGAGTGGCGTCTTAGGAATTAAAACAAAAAGAAGGCTTTACGGATTCCCGTAATTTATTATTAGATGTAAAAACTACATTTGTTAAATAAAATAATTTCAGATATATAGAAAGATAATGTATTACTAGAAAACTATTAACAAGTTTTTATGAATAACCTTTCTAACAAAATAGTTAATAATTGTTTAAATACTATAACCATACATTTGAGAATATTAAAAAATCAAATGGCTAAAAACTAAAGAATATGTCAATTACTCCAAGTCCTCAGAACTTAGAACAAGTTTTTTCGTCCACAAATTATTTTATCGATTTCTATCAACGTCACTACAAATGGTCAAAAGATCCTGTAGAAAGATTGCTAGAAGATATTTTCTACAAGTTTAATCAAGATTATGATAAAATTTGTGAAAAGGATAATTCAGTTAATGCAGAAACTGTAGCAGCAAGAATTAGTAGCTATTTTCTGAATACTTATGTTACCAATACTATTGGTACGGATGTCTATTTAGTAGACGGACAGCAGAGATTTACAACACTGACTTTACTATTCATTCAGTTATATCAATTATCGATAAAGATGAATAGTGAGTTACAAGAATGGATTAAAGCAAGAGTTTACGGAGTTTCCGGACCGAATAAGAATTTTTGGGTTCATCATACTAAAAACGTAAAAACTTTAGAAGGACTTTTAAATAATAAAAACTTTTCAGATATTCAGAGTAATGGTGTCACTGGTATTAATATGATTAATAATTCTAAAATCATTAAAAATTATCTTGAAAAGGAAATAATAGATTTACATAAATTTGAAACATTTATTTACTATTTATTAAGAAAAATTGAAATTTTGCGATTAGAAGTATCTCAGCAAGATGTCCCGATGGTTTTCGAAGTGATTAATGATAGAGGAGTTCACTTAAAGCCTCACGAAATACTTAAAGGTAAGTTATTAGGACAAGTTGATAAAGATGAGCTCGAATCGTTAGAATTAAATGATATTTGGGAAACTCAAATTGCTAAAGTTGGCGTAGGGAATGATGAAGATTCAGATGAGATTGATAAGTTTTTTTCCAGCTATATCAGATCAAAAGTAGTAGATACTAGATCTGCACTTGAAAAGTATACAGAAAAAAATTATCATAAGGCACTCTTTGAAAATGAATCCAATCTTTATTTCAAATTACATCGAAATCCTGCTGAAATAAAGAGATTTATACAAAATGATTTTGTTTATTTTACAAATTTATATTGTAAAATACGTGATTTGAAAGATGTCTTTCAAGAAGAATACCAACATCTATATTTTAACTTCTTAAATGACTTAAGTAATATCTATATATTGATTTTAAGTTCAACTACGCTTAGTGATAAAACAGAAGATGACAAAATAAAAAAAGTGTCCTATGACTTAGATCGCATATTTTCTCTTTTACAACTTCAGAAAGCAGATTCAAATAATTTATTGACAGATTTAATTTATAAAATAAGTTCAGAAATAAGGGATAAAGAAGTTGATGTTATATCAATAGTTTTTAATAAATACTTGATCGATTCGCTAAAAACTGCAAAGAACGCTGAAGTAACAGAGGTTTTTAATTATAACTATTTCAAAGATGTAGGTTATTCTGATTTAAACACAAGATTTAATAGATATTTCTTAGCACGTATAGAATATTTCCTCACTAAAAATGCTGGTGCAGAAATGCAGAATAATTTTAATAATCTTGTAAGGAATAATGGATATGCGAATGGACATCATATTGAGCATATACTTTCCCACAATGAAGAAAATGTATTAATGTTTGAAAACGAAGAAGTTTTCGAACGTGAACGCAATAGATTAGGTGGATTATTACTTTTGCGTGGTAATTCGAATCAATCAAGTGGAAATGAAAGATATGTTGATAAACTAAGAACTTATGCTCAAAGTTTATATTGGAACGCAACGTTAAATTCAGATACTCACCACTCAAATTTAGATTTGAGAGATTTTAAATCAAGATTTGATTTAGATATTTCACCTATGTCAAAATTTGGACCTGAAGAACTTGAAGTTAGACATCGATTATTATCGAAAATGATTTCAATTATTTGGTCTTAATATACTGCAGAAATTTATAAATCTATAAAATTTGCGATGAGTTATTATAAATATATTACAGGTAAACGTGAAGATAATCAAGAATTAAAAGCAGTGATGGAAGCTGTAGCTTCTGATCTTCAGAAACATAAAACCAATGAGATAAAACCAGGAGTTCTATTAGGTTTAATACAGTCAGGTAAAACAAGAGCATTCTTAGGTATCCTGGCAAAGTGCTTTGATGAAGGATATGATGTTTCTGTAATTTTTACCAAAAATTCTGTAGCACTGGTAGAGCAAACTATGAAACGTTTGAAATCAGAATTCGAATTACCTATAGCTTCAAAAAAATTATATGTTTGGGACGTGATTAAATTGCAGAATTTAGATCAGTTAACAGGCTATATTCTAAGCAATAAGGTAATCTTTGTTGTGAAAAAGGAAATGAAAAACATGGAGAAACTTCACCAGATTTTTAATGAAGTTTCACAACTTAAGAAGAAAAATATCTTAATAATTGATGATGAAGCTGATCAAGCAAGTGTTTCATTTGTTAATGATAAAGAAAAGATTGACGGTGTTGATTTTGCAAAAATAGCTAAATCATTATCCGATTTCAGACTTAATCTTAAGGGGCGTAATAGTTTTTTGCAAGTAACTGCAACACCATATTCATTATATCTTCAGCCTCAAGAACTTGAGTTAAATGGTGAAGAGACTGCACCGAATAGGCCTGCTTTTACACATTTATTACATCCTCATGCTGCTTATGTTGGAGGGGTTTATTATTTTGAAAATGCCATTGATTGCGAATCTACGGCTTACTATTTATATAAAAGAGTTCCAGATGATCAAATAGATTATCTTAATGGGAAATCTAAAAGCACAACAACTTACAACAAAAAAACATTAAACAATGTTCTAAACACAGATAATTTTGAATCAATAAGGAGTGCAATAATAAATTATTTAGTTGGAGGAAGTATTCGACAAATTCAAGAAAAAGACGATTCAAATCCTTGGGCAGAAGCTTATCACTCAGCATTTGTTTTACATACAAGTGTAACAAAAGCGATTCATACCCAACAAAAAGACTTAATTGAGAAAATTTTGTTGAAACTCAATTCGCTTTCTCAGGTTGAGCTTACAAGTATTCTAAAATATCCATACCATTTACTTGAGCTATCATTGAAATTAATTAATGAAAAAATTCCTAAGTTAGAAGAAGTTGTAAGTACGGTAAAAGAAGCTTTAGAAAATGAATTTATCGGTATAACAATTGTAAATTCTGAAAATCAAGTAGCAGAATTATTAGGAGAAGATGGACAGTTGAGATTAGATAATCCATTTAACATTTTTATAGGTGGCCAGACACTAGATAGGGGGATTACCATTGATCATTTAATTGGTTTCTATTATGGTAGAAATCCTAAAAATTTCCAGATGGATACAGTATTGCAACATTCTAGGATGTATGGAAGCAGAAGCCAGTCTGATTTAGCAGTAACTCGTTTTTACACTTCATTTAGAGTTTACAATGCAATGAAGAATATGCATTACTTCGATCAGGATTTGAGAGATAATATTCAAAAAGATCCGGCGGCGAGTGTAAGATTTATTGCTAAAAAAGGAACGACTATAAAACCTTGTGGTCCTAATAAGATTAAAGCTTCCACCGTGGTTTCCTTTAAGGAATATTCTCGTTTTTTACCTGTTGGGTTTCAAACACGAAGTAAAACAAGTATTAAAAAGTTAGTCTCCGAGATTGATGGATTAATCTATGCACAATTAGATGAAAATAAAGAAGGAGTTTTAGATTTTGAAACGTTAAAAGTAATTTTGCTTAAAATTAATGATACATATATCTATGAACCGCAATATGGAAACATAGGATTGTACTGGGATGTTGATGTTGTTCTGAAAGCAATAGAATTAGGAATGAATTTTAAAAATACTAACCAAATAGGTTTATATTATAAAGACGGACGAGAAACTTCTAGAACAAAAAATCAAGGACAGAGTTTTACTGATGCACCTGATGATGGTAAAACTGATTTACCTCGATCTAAAGCATTAGCTGTAAATAAACCAGTAGTTATGTTTTTAAAACAAAAAGGATTATCTATTAACGGTTGGCGCGATACAGAGTTTTATTGGCCAGTTATTTTAATGCCTGCTAATATGCCAAATTATGTATATAGTGAAGAATAAATATTATTGTATTTTAATATTTAGAGTTATCTTAAGCACACATATTATTAAAATGTATTATACTTTTGCTTATATTTTATTCGATAAAGAGTTTGAACAAAATAAAAAAGTAAGCCCAAGATAATTCGCTTCCAAGTCCAACTGGTAAATTATGTCAAGGGGTCAAGCCCTCCGGATTTTCAGAATGCCATGCTCACCGACGATAAGGCTTTCTTTTTTTTTGGTTTTTTCTTCGTTTTTCTTTTAAAAATGTTTCGTCTAAGAAATATCCTAAGGAAAAAAAGTATAAAATTTAAATATGTGTTCTAAAAAAAACCTGTTCAAAATTTACCAATCTTTGCTTGCAAATCCGAACAAAAATTTCTACTTTTACTACGTAAAATTTTTATAATGGATTTTACCGCTTTTTGCAAATGCCCTATTTAAGGCCTTTCACAAGATGCTACAGCGAAACGCTTATCAATAAAAGGACGAGAAGAAGTTACAAAAACCCTCTCTTTCCGAAGAGGAAAAAAATACGGTTCTGTCGATTTTCAGTTTTATGGAAACTGAACTCAATTCCAGGATCGATGACTTTAGCCATGATGTGATTATCTCACAGCTCGAATTACTACTGAACTATGCAAACCGTTTCTACAAGAGACAATTCTTAACCCGTAAAACTGTTGCCGGCAATCTTCTGGAGAAATTTGAAGCATTGTTGGATGAGTACTTCAAAGATGATCTTTCTGTAGAATATGGACTCCCATCCGTATCATACTTTGCTGACCACCTGAACCTTTCCCCAAGCTACCTTAGTGATATACTGAGATCACTTACCGGTCAGAGTACACAGCAGCATATCCACGACAGACTGATCGCAGAGGCAAAACAACTTCTTTCAGCTACAGACCTGTCAGTAGGGGAAGTTTCTTTTGCATTGGGCTTTGAGCATTCACAATCGTTCAATAACCTTTTCAAGTCCAAAACAAAGCTGTCACCTTTAGAATTCAGAAGATCTTTTAATTGATCTTCGTCGGGTTATGTATTTATTTCAATAAGCCAAATCTGCCTTATGCAATTAAAATTGAGGGAACTTGGGCAGAGATCACTGTGGGAGGCGCAGATCCCGTTTCTCCGGAAGATACGACTGAGCTTGCAACATTAATGAAAGTGAGGCCTAAGTATAAGGCAAAAAATATTAAAGGAACAATGGTGGGTTATTTTACGCCATCTTTATTAAGCAATGTTGATCTTTCTCCGTTTCATTTTCACTTTATTTCAGATGACAGAAAATTTGCGGGGCATCTGATGTCCGGAAATCTTGTAAACGCGGAAATTAAAATTTATCTTAATGAAAAAAGCGGCTATGATATCGAATTACTACGTGAAAACAGTCGCTTCCGTCAGTTGAAGTTTCAAGGTAAAGAATCTTCTGCTATTTACTAACTTTATACAAAATAATTATTATGGCAAAAACATATCAGGCGTTAGAAACTGCAGAACAGGAAGATGGCACGTACAGCTCAACAATTGTAGAAAAGCAAATTGAGGATATTCCTGATGGGAAAGTATTGATAAGAGTAGAATACAGTTCTCTGAATTATAAAGATGCATTATCTGCCAAAGGAAATAAAAGGGTGACAAGAAACTATCCCCACACTCCGGGAATTGATGCCGCGGGAACGGTTGAAGTCTCCTCTTCGCTACTCTGGAAAAGTGGAGATCAGGTGTTGGTAACAGGTTTTGATCTGGGAATGAATACCAACGGAGGATTCGGGCAATACATTGTTGTCCCTGAAAGCTGGATTATTAAACTACCGGAAGGTCTTACAGCTAAAGAAGCGATGATTTATGGAACAGCAGGTTTTACTGCAGGTCTTTCTGTCCAGGCATTGCTTCGCAACGGAATCACACCTGAAAAAGGGATTGTTGCAGTTAGTGGATCTACAGGAGGAGTCGGTTCGGTGACGGTTGCAATTTTAGCAAAATTAGGATTTCAGGTGGCTGCAATCAGCTCAAAAGAAGAAGCAATTCCTTTTTTGAAATCATTGGGTGCAGCTGAGATTATTTCAAGACAGGATTTTGAAGATAAAAGCGGCAAAGCATTGCTTAAACCTCATTTTTCAGCGGCTATTGATACAGTGGGAGGAAATATTTTGGCAACTTTAATCAAAAGTATCCATTATGAAGGAGTGGTGACAACCTGCGGAATGGTAGGCGGCGGGGAACTTAATACAACCGTTTTTCCTTTTATTCTTAAAGGAATTCAACTCATCGGAATTGACAGTGTGGAAATTCCCTTGGAAAAAAGACTTCCTGTATGGAAAAATTTGGGTACCGATTGGAAACATCAACAGCATAACGATTTAGCAAAAATAATAAGTCTTGAAGAACTGCCCGAGTTTATTGATAGAATATACAACGGGAAAATGCAAGGGAGAGCGGTGGTGAAAATTTAGGAATAAATTTTTTAGGTAAGTATCTGGATTATTCTGGAATCAAAAACAAAAAAATGGCTCAATTTGGATTAATTACAAGCCTTTGAGTGAGGATATTACGGAGAATCAAAAGATATTGGAATGACTGTCTCTTTTTTAGCAAGTGTTGAGGCGCGTTATATCACAGGTGTAAATTTAAATGTTGATGAAGGACAGACAACGAAATTTAAAATTGATTCCATTATCAAAATTGATATTAAATATGAAAGGCTTTCAAATCTGAAAGACTTTCTTTAAATACGTTAAATTTATTTTTGTTTCGAAAGATATTCCGCAAACTGTTCATTAATTCAATTAATACATACTAAAAACCTATTAAAGATTATTATAACTAACTGGTAATCAGTAGTAAAAGTAAATATAAAATAGTTAAAAACCATATTTACTACAGGTGGGACCACAAAAGCCTCTGTAAAGGAGGCTTTTTTATTTCTATTAACAAAAATCAATAAAGAGAGCCAGATTTTGGCTCTCTTTATCTTTAACAAAAAATTAATTATAAATAGAAGTAATTAAAATGTATCACTACAAATTGCTACTAATAATTATTTCAAACTAAACTTGACTGTTTTCACATTCTTACTATCCCCCCCAATCATCAAATCAAAATCTCCTGGTTCAACCACATATTCCAAATCATAATTGTAGAATTTCAATAGTTCAGGAGTGATTTTGAAAGTAACAGTTTTCGTTTCACCTGGTTTTAAAGAGATTTTCTCAAAACCTTTCAGCTCTTTTACAGGACGTGTAATACTTCCGACGATATCACGAATGTACAACTGCACAACTTCCTGACCTTCCAAAGAACCTTTGTTTGTAATATCTACACTCGCAGTGATGTGCCCATTTTGATCCAATTGATTTGAACTTAGTTTAATATCTCCGTAGTCAAACTTGGTGTAACTCAAACCATATCCGAAAGGGTAGAGCGGGTCATTGCTGACGTCAATATAATTTGACCTGAATTTCTCAAACCATTTTCCTGCAGCTAAAGGTCTTCCTGTATTTTTATGATTGTAATAAATCGGGATTTGACCAACATTTTGCGGGAAAGTCATCGGTAATTTTCCACTTGGATTTACATCTCCAAACAAAACATCTGCAATCGCAGGACTAGCTTCAGAACCTCCAAACCAAACATTCAGAATGGCTGGAACGTTTTTCTGTTCCCAATTCAAAGTCAAAGGTCTTCCGTTAAACACAACCAAAACAACTGATTTTCCGGTTTTTAATAATTCGGCTAATAATTTTTGCTGAACATCAGGAATATTAAGGTCTGTTCTGCTGCTTGATTCTCCACTGAATTCCGAAGATTCTCCTAAAGCAGCAACAATCACATCAGATTTTGAAGCGACTTCAAGTGCTTCCTTAATCATTTCCTCATCGCTGCGTTTTTCGTTTTCTCTTCCCAATCCGCGCTCAAACATTGTAGCTCTTTTCTCTAATTCCGGATCAGAGGTCAAATGACTTCCTTTTGCATAAAGAACTTTTGTATTTTTTCCTGCAACAGACTGAATTCCCTCTACCAAAGTTGATGGTTTTTTCAAATCTACAGAAACACTCCAAGTTCCGGGCATATTCGACCTTGTATTGGCTAATGGACCAACTACTCCGATGGTTCCTTGCTTTTTTAATGGTAAAACATTCTCGTTTTTAAGCAAAACAAAACTTTCAGCCGCAATTTTTCTGGCAAATTCTCTGTTTTCTTTGGTGTAAATATCCTTCGCAGGTCTTTTTACATCAATATATTTATAAGGATCTTTAAACAAGCCCATTTTATACTTCGCTTCCAAAATATAACGACAAGATTTATCGATATCAGCAACCGTTACTTTTCCTTCTTCAAGAGATTTTTTCAGAGTAGCCAAATAACTTTCACTAACCATATCCAAATCAACACCTGCTTTTAAAGCTCTTGCAGAAACGGTTTGAAGGTCGCCAATTCCGTGGTCAACCATTTCGATCATTCCGGTGTAATCTGTCATAATGAAACCTGTAAAACCCCACTGTTTTCTCAAGACATCATCCAAAAGCCATTTGTTGGCAGAAGCAGGCAATCCGTCGATATCGTTGAACGAAGTCATCACGCTTCCAACTCCTGCATCTACAGCCGCTTTGTAAGGATACATATATTCGTTGAACATTCTTTGGCGGCTCATATCCACCGTATTGTAATCTCTTCCGGCTTCACTCGCTCCATATAAAGCGTAATGCTTCACATTCGCCATAATCTGGGAATTGGTTTTGTAGGTATTATCTCCCTGATAACCTTTTACCAAAGCTTTTGCAATCTCTCCACCCAAAAACGGATCTTCTCCATTTCCTTCAGAAACTCTTCCCCAACGCGGATCTCTCGAAACATCGACCATCGGACTGAAAGTCAGACTAATTCCGTCTGCGCTCACTTCTTTTGCTGCAATTCTTGCGGATTGTTCAATCATTTTCGGATTCCACGTTGCGGCTAAACCCAACGGAATTGGAAATCCTGTTTCGTAACCGTGAATCACATCCAAAGCAAAAAATAATGGAATTTTCAGGCGACTTTCTTCTATCGCGACTTTCTGGATTTCTTTAATTTTTTCGACGCCTTTAAGATTAAGAATGGCACCCACATTTCCTTTTCTTACTTTATCTGCGATATTGCTGTTTTTTGCCTGACCTGTTGTGACATCTCCACCTCCCGGAAAATTAAGCTGACCGATTTTTTCTTCAACCGTCATTTTGCTCATCAGTTCCGTGATGAATTTATCCATTTTTACCTTTTCATATTGAGCAACTGTCTGCGCATCGATTTGAGAAATACTTGCCGCCATACAAGCTGCGATAACCATCCTTTTCATTATTAAAATAATTTAAATTAAATGTTAATTGAACCGTTTAAGGCAAAACTAAAATTTAATAGAAGCGGATTTGGATCGGAAAGCTAAAAAGTAGTGGTTTTAAAAATTAAGTATTTGAAAATTAATTGTTTATAAATTTAAATAAGACAAAAAATGTAGCAGAAATATAAAAAATCGAGTTATTTAGAAGCGATTTCTCCAATGTTTGCCACCTTGTTTTCGAACAAATCTCTGGACTCAGCGGCCTTATTTCTGGTCTTGGTTCTGTAATTGTAAATCGTGCTTAGAGAATATCTCAGGAAGGCTGCGATTTTTACACTGTCGGTAATTCCTAATCTGATGAGTGCAAAAATCCTCAGTTCGGTATTCAGGAGTTCACCTTTTTTCAAAACAATTTTTTCTTCAGGAATTAATAGAGAATTAAAATCGGTGACGAAGCTTGGATAAAGATTCAGGAAAATCTGGTCGAAATTTCTATACAATTCTTCCAGTTCATTTTCAATCAAAGTATTTGAACGTAATGTTTTGAAAAGTTCATCAAGCTGATTGTCTTTAGCTTTTTTATTTAAATTTTTTCGATAATCTTCCAATTTATTAATGTAAGCCGAGCAAGTATCAAAAAAATAGGCGATATATTCTTCTTTAATAAGGTTTGATTCTGATAATTGATGGTTGAGAAGCTGTAGTTTTTCGTTGGTTTTTGTAATCTCAGAATTGGAAAGTTCCAATTGTTCCGTCGTTTTTGAAAGCTGCTCTTTGATGCGAGTAACCTTTTTCATCTGACGATAAATGTAAATAATCAATCCAACAAGAATTACTGATAACAAACTAATGAAAATAAGATATAATTCCAGCTGACTTTTTGATTTCGTTTCTTTATCAACATAGGCTTTATTGATGATGGAATACATTTCAGAAATATTCAAAGTTCTGAATTTCACATTACAAAAAATAGCGTCCTCAATCGCAGATTTTGTAAAAAGATAGGCTTTATCAATGTCTCCATTATGATAAAAGATCATTGCTAAATTTTGATAAGAAGCATTGTCCTTAATTGCATTCTGGGTATCAGTAATCGCTGAAATAAGGTAGTATTTCAGTTCATCATCTTTGTTATTTTTCAGTTTGTAAACATCTCCCAAAAGATAAGCCGACATCGCATAATCGAGATTTTTTTTCTTGGCTTCACTAATCAGATTATGCAGAAGTTTTTCAGCATTATCCAGTTTTCCTTCGTGAATGTATTTTTGCGAAAGATTGATTTTATACTGAATAGAAAATTTGGGAAGCACCATCAAAAGTGAGTCACGGTACAGTTCAATATTTTTTATACCGTTGACATCATTAATGTTGGTGGTGTAATGCTCATAGAATTTGCTGTAGGTATCGTAATAGTTGGCTTTGCTTTCGTTGTCTAAAGTGTTTTTATTAATGCTTTTTAAAAGATTTTCAGACTCTTTAAACTTTCCTAAAGTCGAGTAGAGATGCGCCAGTTGAAGACTTGATTCAGCTATCATTTTCGGATTATTAAGCTGCTCCGAAATTGCCATATTTTTCTTTACATAATGCACGGCAGAATCAATCTGATATTGCTTGTACAATCTGTAAATATTTTCATTATTAATATATTCCTGATTTGGATTCTGCGATTTCTTTCTCTTTAAATCTTCAATAGCCGCTTCTTTTTTATCACTGTACATTTTTTTCTGACTGATCTCTTTGGTCAATGTTTTCAGAAGCTCATTAGAACTTTGAGAATATAAGAAATTCGAAATCAGAAAAAATAAAAAGATAAGTTTAAACTTCATAACAGAAATTACTTCAGCACTTTGTATAGTCTCCAAAGCCATCAATAATATTGCAAGTTAAAATTTTACATTCATCAAATCAAATTTTATAAATTTTAATTCAAAATCTTGATTCATATGATTTGAAAAATGAATGCTCAGTCAATTATGATATTATCAACAATTTTTAACTCTCTTGTTAATTTTAAAATGATAAATAGATTTTGGTAAACAAATTGTATAGTCAAAAGTAAGAACTATTAAATAAAAATGTTATGACAATATCTTTCTACGATTTTAAGAATCTTCCGGATTATCAACAAATTGAGATGGCTAAAAAAGAAGGTCATATCAGAGAACAGCGTACTATTAATGAATTGAAATTTGTACTGTACGAGATCTCCTGTTTTTCAGTCGAGATTATTTATAAACAAGATCGCCTTACCGGAATGAATGTTTTTGAGAATAAAGCGGCTTATGCTTTTTAGATTCTTATAGATTTATAATTATTAGGTACTCGATTTAACATAATATTTAATTCTCATAAGTTTCAAAAGTTCCATCTTCAAAGAAAAATACAATTCGTCTAATTTTTTTTGACGAATTTTCTTGTTTTTTATCAAAATTCTCTAATCGCTGAGAATCGGATATTTTATTTTTTTCTGCAATTGGTACAGAAATATTAGATTCTCGTGAAATTTGATTTTCGGGTTTCTTATCCGTTTCTTGTTGTCCAAATTGTTCATCACTAATTAATGAGAATAAATCTGGCAAAGATTTTTTCACCAGTTTTTTTTCCTCTGGTTCAGCTATAGGAATTGTAACTGGAATTTCTTCTTTATTAATAAGCATTTCACCATTTCCATTAATCAACCAATCCCATTCAAGATCTGGAAATTTAGATTTTATCTTGGTAATGAAATCAAGAGAAGGTTTGTTTCTTCCAGAAATAATGTGTGAAATACTCGAACGTTGCACACCAATTTCTTCTGCAAACTCAGCAGGAGTTAATTCAGAGTATTCGATAACTTTTGTAAATCTATCATTAAAATCCATTTTACAAATGTAACGCATTTTAATTTATCATCAATTACATTTGTGAATTTTGCTGATTTACTTTTGTAAACTGATTATATTCAATATAAAATGTTCAATTGCAGTTATTTACAATTACAATTGTTTATAAAGTTGTTTAAAAGTCTTAAATATTGACAATTGTGGAAAACGTTGTGTTGAAAATCATTAGATATAAATATAAAAGTTTGTTGACACAATCAATTTTTAAATTCAGTGTTGTATATTTAACTTGAAATAATCTATATAATATAAATTAAGTCAAATATTTACTTCTTTATAAATTTTATACGAATTCTGAAAAATTATTAAAATAACAGTTATTAACAGCAATATTTTAAAAATAGTAATATTTTAATTTTATAAACATTGTTATTTCTTTTCAACTATCATTTTCATTCAAAATTAAGCCAACAAATAGTTTTTAATAAGGATATAGTTTATTATATAATATTTCTAATAAACACAAAATCTGTAACATTAAATTAAATTTCTACGGTTAAAACTACACAGTGGAGCAGGGAAGAGGTTACACAACTGTTTTTTTATACGAATCTATTTAACATAATTATTTTGTTCAGTAATAAAGTAAGATAAAAACATACCCAAATTAACAACTGTGGATAAAGATGGTAGAAATAGAGAAAGTAGTGATACATAATTCTTTATACATTTGTAATATATAGTCAATTATATATTAAAACACGTTTAGTGTTTTGTTGAACAAATCAAACTATATCAGCAAAATGAGTATTAAAGTAAATTTAAAAAATAACTTTATTTAAAATTTATAAAATGCTGATATTATTGGTTTTGAAAAATTAAAATAATAATAATGTATTCCACAAAATAATAAACAGACAATGTGACATTTGGTGTTGTTTAAAGATATTACAAATGTAAATTAGTTTATTTCGGATTAAATGTTATTTTTGTGACAAATCAAATCAAAGAAAAAATGAATTTTAGTTTTCCGTATTCCCAAAATCCTAACTTTCCAGATCGCTATATTTTCCCTGAAAAATTATTTTCTTACTTACAGGACAATTACAGCGATTATATAAAAGAAATTGGAAAATCCAGTTTGGGAAAGCCAATCTATATGTTTTCTTTAGGAAATGGAAATTTGAAAGTCGCAGCTTGGTCACAAATGCACGGCAATGAATCTACAGCTACATTGGCAATGCTGGATTTGTTATTCATATTTGATAAGAATCCTGAGTTGAAAGACAAACTTTTCACATTAATTCAGTTGGACTTCATTTTCATGTTAAATCCTGATGGTTCCGAAGCCTGGACAAGAAGAAATGCCTACGATATTGATATCAACAGAGATTTTATCCGAAACTCGAGTAATGAAATCCGTGTTTTGAAATCTATTGTGCTAAACGGAAATTACAGTTATTTGTTAAATCTTCACGACCAGAGAACAATTTTCACTACAGACGGAATTCATCCGGCGACTTTATCCTTCTTATCGCCATCAGAAAATGCTGAAAGAGATATTACCGAAAACAGAAAGAAAAGCATGGCTGTAATTGCGGCCATCTATATGCAGATGAAACAGATTTTGCCTAATAGAATTGCAAAATATACAGACGAATTTTACCCAACATCCAGCGGTGATAATTTTATGAAATCCGGCATTCCTGCGATTTTATTTGAAGGTGGATTTTATGAGAATGATTTGGAACGTCGTAAAACCCGAGAATATTACACTCAGGCTTTATACTTTGCTTTAAAGGCAATCTCAGTGCTTAAAGGTGATACTTTGAGTTACGAAACTTATTTTGATATTCCTCAAAATAAAGAAACACATTTTGACCTAATTTATAGAAATGTAAAGTTGAATACAGATTTCGAATGTATTTTGGATATTGCTGTACAATACAGAGAAATTTTGGATGATAATCAAAAACTGACTTATCAACCATACGTAGTTGAAGTTGGAGATCTGAATCATAAAAAAGGCTGGACAGAAATCGACTGTACGGATAAACGATTTGTATCTGTAAAGAAATTTCCGAAACTAGATTCTTTAGTTGATTTTAGAATTGAATAATTTTTAAATTCTAATCGCTGAGAATCTGTTATAAAATTTTTAATTGAATATAATTTCGCACAGACTAGATTTTTTTGTTGATTTTAAACGGAATAATTTTTAATTTCTAATCGTTGAGAATCTATTATAAAATTTTTAATCGAATATAATTTCGCACAGATAAATTGATATCCAAAGTTTGTAAAAATTTTGGATTTTTTTTAAAGTTATACTCACATAATATTTTCTAATAATCAGTCAGTTAGAATAGTCAATTTAACATAATATAAATTATAGGACATTTTATAATTATTTAATTGTTGTCTTTTACAGCTGTCATATTCCTTTATAAATCAATTTGGTATATTATTTTCTGCATTGGTATCAGATTAAAATAAGCGTTTATGAAAAAAGCCTTTTTATTATTATCAGCAACTTTGCTCCTGATTTATTCGTGCGAAAAAAACGATGGCAAACCAACCAACGTTGAAAACAGAAAACCTGATACATTAGCTGTTGATAAAGATTCAACCAATCAGATTCGTTTAGCTGAAAATGTGGATTATTGTTATATGAATGTCTTAGCAAAAGATTCGATGTTTCTATCTTACCAAATAACAAATGGAAATGTCACTGGTAAATTGAAATACAAAAACTTCGAAAAAGATTCAAATTCCGGTGACATCTCAGGAAAAGTTTTTGGTGACACGCTGAAGGTCAATTATAAGTTTGCTTCTGAAGGTTCTACCAGCGAACGTGAAATTTATTTCTTACAAGACAGCGGCGTTTTGTTGGAAGGAATCGGAAAATATGCGCAATCTAATTCTTCAAAATCCGTCTATGAATCTTCAAAAACCATCAATTTTACCAAAGGTCAAAGATTGACTCTGGCAGATTGTAAAATGATTGAAACCAAATTAAAATGAAAACAGCAGCCTTAAAAAAGCTGCTGTTCACAAGAAAATAATATATACTATAAGACTATAGTCTGAATAGAATGCGCTGGTGCAGAGAGTTTTGAAGATTTTCCTTCAATCCAGAGATTGAAATCCGTATCTGCATCACCTTCGTTCATCACCACCACTACCAGTTCCCCACTCTCGTTCAAAAAGCTTGTAGATAATAGGAAATCTTTATTGGTGGAAGTTCCAACACGTTGAGCATTTGGTTTTACATATTTTGAAATGTGTCCAATGTAATAATACTCATAAGTATAATGAAGTTCTTGCTTGTTTGTATCATAAATAATTGGTGCAAAACAGAAATTTCCTACATGATTTGGACCACCTTTTTCGTCTAAAAGAATGTTCCAATCGGTCCACGCAGAAGTTCCTTTATTGAAATCATTAATCATATTTCGACCATACAATTCGCCTAAGCTGACATCATAAATCTTAGAAAAATCAAATTGTTCTTTGCAACCTTCTGTGAAAATCAAGAATTTATCTGGAAAAGCTCTGTGTGTTTCAGCAAGATTATCAAACAGTTGAGATTTGTTATTCCACGTTTCGTACCAATGATAACCGATTCCGGAAGCGTACTTTGAAGTTTCAGGGTCTTGTAAAGTTGTTGTAGCGCGTTGGTACATCAAGTCTCTGTTATGATCCCAAATAATGACTTTTTTGTCTTTATAATTATTCTTCCATAATGTTGGACCAAGGTTTTCTTTTAGGAATTTTGCTTCTTCATCTGCTGTATAAATACAAGATTCCCAAGTTTGAACGGCCATTGGTTCATTCTGGATAGTCAATCCCCAAACCGGAATATTCCTTTTCTCGTATTCCTGAATGAATTTAACATAATAATTTGCCCAAACTTGATAATACTTATCCAATAATCGTCCGCCTTTCAGCATATTATTATTTGATTTCATCCAAGCTGGCGGACTCCACGGACTGAAATAAAATCTGAAATCTTTTGGATTAATTGCTTTCTGAGCTGCTTTAATTAATGGAATTTTGTACTGCTCATCGTGCTTTACATCAAATGACTTCAGCGATTCATCATTATCATTAATATAAGTATAACTGTCGCTGGAGAAATCGCAAGAGTTCATATTGGTTCGAACAATATTATAACCAATCCCCGATTTTCCATAATATGCTTCGATGAATTCTTTCTGTTTCTCTTTCGGAATTTTTGCAAAAACTTCGGCAGAAGCATCCGTAATCGCACCTCCAATTCCAATTAATTTTTGATATTTGAAATCTGGATCTACAAAAACACAAACATCTGTTTCTTTTGGCTGAGGAAAATCTACAAATTTGGCATTCGCTTTTTTAGCAAATTTCTCATTTGTTTTTTGAGAAGTGATTATAACTCTACCCTCTTTCATTCCTTTTTTCCAGTAATTCTGGGCATTCATATTTGTTGCAAAAGATAATGCTGCAAATACTATAATTGTCTTTTTCATTTTTACTTCAAGAAAATTAGATGTCACAGATGAACATCATTTTTATTAGTTATTTTTTATAAATCCGGACATAATCTATCCAGAATTTTTGTGGATAAATGCTAGAATCTACGCCTTCTTTTCCACCCCAATTCCCTCCTACTGCCTGATTCAGAATCAAATAAAATGGTTGGTCAAAAGGCCAAGCTTCATAATCGTTTTCGGTTTTGATGTAAGTGAAATATTTTTTATCATCTACAAACATTTCTATTTTCTCTGGTGACCAATCCGCTCTGTAAACGTGGAAATTCTCTGATGCATCTTTGATGATAATCGTATCCGTTTTTTGAGTATTGATGATGTGATTATACTTCTTTGTATGAACAGAACCGTGAACAAAACCTTGGTTGTAACCCACGTGTTCCATAATATCGATTTCGCCATCATCCGGCCATTCTTTGATATTCTGGCTCAGCATCCAGATAGCAGGCCAAGTTCCCTTTCCTTTGGGTAATTTGGCTCTTACTTCAATCGTTCCATATTGGAATGGAAAGGTATTTTTGGTAATTAGTTTTACCGATGTATAATCGTTTTTATCCCATTTTTCCTTTTTAGCTTCGATGATGAGATTCCCGTTTTCTACCCTTGCATTTTCTGTTCTGTCTTTGGTATAAAACTGAAGTTCATTATTCCCAAAACCATCGCCTCCCACTTCGAATTCCCACTTCGATGAATCTGGTAATCCTTTATAACTGAACTCATCCTGAAAAACGAGTTTTCCTTTATCCGAGTTTTTTTGAGTCAAGCAGGAAATATTCAATACAGAAATCAATGCAAATGTTGATACTATTTTAAGTGTTTTGAAATTCATTAGGATTTAAATTTAAAAAACAAAAGTCGCTACAGCTCTTGCTGGTAAAGAAGTTGCTGCAGATTTACCATTCATCTTGATGTTGAAATTCTCAGTTGCATTTCCTTCATTCAGAACAATCAAAGTTGTTTTTCCGTCAGGTCTGGTAAAAGCAACTGAACTTAGATTTCCTGGCTGCGTGGAAGCAATTCTTTGAGAATTTTGAGGAACAAATTTCGATACGTGAGCAATAATGTAATAAGCCACATTCTTAGTCAAACTCTCACTGGAGTTGATGGTCACAGCACCTTTACATTGTGTACAACCGCCTTCTGTATGGGGATTGAATTGTGGGTCATTGGCAAGATTCCATTCCAAAGCTATTTTACTCCAGTTTCTCATAGAACCGATAATCACATTTTTGGAATGCCACATCAAATCATCAGAAAAAGATGATGTAGAACCAGTCCATTGTTCCGTAAAATAAAGATTCTTAGAAGGATGAGCCAAATGAACATTACTCAAAACTGATATATTTCCTGCATAAAGATGGAAAGCCGAACCATCTACATATTTCGCAGCTTCTGCATCAGCTAAAATTTCCAAAGGATAATCCGGTTTGTCACAATTGTGGTCATAAAGAACAATTTTCGTTGTGATATTTGCTGCTTGAAATGCTGGCCCTAAATTATTTTTGATAAAAGTCGCCTGTTGAGAAGCAGTCATCAATAAACTTGGATTGTTTCCTGGATGCAGGGGCTCATTTTGTGGAGTAATTGCATCGACAGTAATTCCCTGCGCTTTCATTCCCTGAATGTATTTTACAAAATATTGAGCATAAACGCCATAATATTCTGGTTTCAAACTTCCTCCGATGCTGCTTCCGTTATCCTTCATCCAAACTGGAGGTGACCAAGGGGTTGCCATAATTTTGATATTTGGATTGATGACTAATATTTTCTTCAGCATATCAATAAGAGCTTGGTCTTTGGCTAATGAAAAATTAGCTAAAGAAGTATCCGTTTGTCCAGCAGGCATATCATCATAAGAAAAAACACTGCTGTTTAAATCTGATGCGCCGATACTTAGTCTAATATAACTCACGCCAATGGAATTATCTTTATTAGAAAATAATTCCTGTAATAATTCTTCTTTCTTAGAAGTTGACAATTGATTGATTACCTGAACGCTTCCGCCAGTCAATGTATATCCAAAACCATCAATTGTCTGATATTTTTGCGAAGCATCAACATCAAGAGTTTGATAGTTATTGCTTGCATTATTGAAGAAAATATCGTTTTGTTTTTGGAGTTTTATGGTTTCGTCTGCTTTTGTGAGCCAGACACTTGCTGAGGCATAACTGCTGTTATCTCCACCATTGTCAGCCGGAGGATTTGATGAATCATCTACACTGTTGCTTTGACAAAATAAAAGTGAGAAAACGGTAAGTCCAAAAAAGAATAATTTATTCGGGAAAATTTTGTTGCTGTACATTTTATTAGATTGATTTAAAAATATTTGATTCTAATAAGAGACTTGTATTGGAATAGTGATTTCCCAATACAGCTCTCTTTTTCAAGAGAAGCTTAGAAAACTATATTTTGATTTGAAATTAAAAAATGAAAGAGGTTTTTGAGGACCTCTTTCACCTAAGAATATGATAAGAAAAAATTAGTTAACGCCGCGGAATTCTATGTTGGTAATAGAAATTCCATCTTTCATATCGTTACCGCCTGATCTGATAGCAAAATATGCCACACCTGTTTTGGTAGCTGTAAAAATACCATCCGGATTATTAGCATTTTTAGAACCTACATTAGAAATTTTACCGTCGAAAGCAGAAGTTCCGCTTCCAGCCCAGGTATTGATTCCTCTTAACCAGGTGGAATCATTTCCATCTCCTGTGTAATCTGTATTAGCCGTTGGTTTTGTGTAACCTACGTAAATCTCAAACCAAGAATCTGAAACACCTTTTGAGCTAACAACTGCATCTGCTTTGTATTTACGACCTTCAACAACTTCAACAGCTTGATACATTACATTTCTATCCCATCCATTTGCTGTGAATGTTGCTTTCTTGTTTGTAAGATCCCAAACCCATAAAGCGGAGTTGGAAGGATTAGGGAAAGCTAATGACCATTTGGCAACATCTGCGGCATCAGCAAACTTTCCACCTTGAATCATATTTCCAGCAGCAGGATCAGATTTATCAACTTTAATAGTTTGGGTTGCTGTACCACCTACAATTCCTCCTTGACCAATAATTTGGTGTTGAACATTATAAGTTCCTTCATCTGGGATAAAAACATCGTAAATATTAGGACCAACTCCAAATCCACCTCCGTCACCTAAATCCCATTTAGAGACCAAGAAATTATTATTAGAAGAAGAAAGTCTATAATGATTTTCTGATGTTTTTGTTACGGTAAATGATGCGTCAGAATTAGTAGGTGTAAGTCCGTTACCTTCTCCATCTATAGTATCTGGCACACAAGAAAGTGCAAATACCGATAAACTCAAACAAATTGTATGTTTTAAATATTTATTCATAACTAAAAATTAATAATGAGGATTTTGATTCAATGCTGTATTAGGTAGTTCGTTAAATGGAATAGGCATAATTTCATTTTTATTAGCTACAAAACCTTTAGATGCTAATTTAGAAGGAGCATCTCCCCATCTTACTAGATCAAACCAACGGTGACCTTCACCTGCCAATTCTCTTCTTCTCTCATCTTTAATCGCTTGCATTGAAACAGGAACTGAACCTAATCCAACTCTTGCTCTAACTGCATCTAGTAATGCTTGAGCTCTTCCACCTGTTGCACCAAGTGCTTCAGCCTCCATCAAATAAGTATCTGCTAATCTAATTGCAATATAGTTTTGACGGAAATTTAGTTCCGTTGCTCCAGGTAGAGAACTTCTTAGATTATTGGTAGGCAAATATTTATTTAAGAAGTAACCTGTATCTGAATATGCAGGACTATAAGAAATTTTGCCTTCCTCTACTAATTTTTTTGCATTGAAAATTGTGACATCTAATCTAGGATCTCCTTGCATAAAATTAAATAAATCGTCTGTTATAGTATTAAAAGCCCATCCTGAATATAGATCAGGAGCATTATTATTCGGGAAATCTTTCTTAACAGAATAAGATCTAGGACCTACCATAATATTGATTGAATTTCCTTCATCTTTTCCTTGTCCCCAGAAACCCCAATCAGAGTTTGCTTTATTAGTATGCATTACTTCTAATATAGATTCTGATAAGAATTTATATCTATTTGGATCCGGATCAGTTTCCAAACCAACTTTAAATAAATCAGCATAATTTGCTACAAGTTTATATCCATATTGGCTGGTTCCTCCAGGCACACCATTAACTTGTGCAAATTGTTCTGCTGCTTGGGGCATTTTTTTATCATAAAGATAAATCTTCCCTAGTATTGCTCTGGCAGTACCTTGAGTGATTCTTCCTTTATCATTTGTATCTGCCGTAAGCATCAAATCTGGAATTGCAGCAACTATATCACTTTCTATTTGTGCATATACTTCACTTGGTTTTGCTTGCGGAATATTCCAATAATCATCATCGAATTTAATATAGTTTAATATCAGAGGAATATTTCCAAAAATTCTTACTAATTCGAAATAATATAATGATCTAAGAACTTTAGCTTCTGCAATGAATCTCTTTTTTAAACCATCACTCATATCTGCAGCTGGAACTCTTTCAATCAATAAGTTGGCTCTCGCAATACCTTGGTAATAATCTTTCCAATAGCTGGCTGGCATTGTGTTAGGATTGATTGTATAATTATTAATACCTTGGATACCCGCACCATCATTGGAGTTTCCACCTCCTGAGTAAAGATCATCTGAACCAGCATTAAAGAAAGTGACACTATTCTCAAAACCTCCAGAATATTTTCTCAAAACATCATATACAGAAACTAATGCGCTGAAAGATTGTTGTTCATTTTTGAAATACAAATCTGTATTGAAAGATCCTGAATTCTGTACATCATCTAGATATGCATCATTACAAGCAATGTTAGTAAAACTTAAACCAGTTAAGAATGTAATGGCAAGTCCCTTATATAAAAATTTTCTATTTTTCATTTTTGTTTACAATTAAAATTGAATATTAGCACCTATTAAAAAAGTTCTAGCTTGCGGATAGTAAGCTCTATCAACTCCTATTATATCTTGCTCAGAATTATTTCTTCCTGCAATTTCCGGGTCGTAACCAGTATATTTAGTGAAAGTAAAGACGTTTTCACCAGTTATGTAGAGTCTTACTTTACTCATACCAAAACGAGTTGTAACATCTTGTGGAATTGTATATCCTAACTGAATTATTTTCAAACGAACATAATCTCCTTTTTGTAAATAATAGTTTGACATCCAAGAATAATTATGATTAGTATCATCCCTTGTAACTCTTGGGTTATCGTTTGTAGAGCCTTCCCCAGTCCATCGATCTAAAATTTTTGTTTGATAATTGGCATCAAGCATATCCAATCTTCTAAGTCCTTGGAAAATTTTATTTCCTGCTTGTCCTTGTGCAAACGCCATAAAATCAAAATTCTTATAATTCAAATTGACAGTTAAACCAAAAGTATATTTTGGAATAGAGCTTCCTAAATTTACATTGTCATTAGGATCAATTTTCCCATCTCCATTATTATCCTGCCATATAAAATCTCCAGGTTTTGCATTAGGTAGTAATAAATCTCCATTACTATTTACGTAGGAGTTGATTTGAGCCTGATTTTGGAAAACTCCGCTATAAGTTTGTCCATAGAAAGATCCGTAAGGTTGGCCGACCTGTACTCGAGAGATAGGTCCCATAGTTTGGAATGAAGCAAGGTTGAAGTACTCTATATCATCTTCTAATCTCAACACTTTATTCTTAATTGTTGCAAAGTTTCCATTAACTGAAATACCAAAATCTCCCCAATTCTTTTTATAACCTAATTCAAGTTCCAGGCCTGTGTTTTCCATATCTCCAACATTTGACCATGGTAAATTAGGAACACCTATGTAACCAGGAACATTGATTTGTCTTAGGATATCTGTAGTTTTCTTTTTGTACCAGTCTGCAGTGAACGTAAAATTGTTAAGTATTTTAAAATCAGCAGCAATATTTAACTGGCTTGTTTCTTCCCATTTCAGGTTAGGATTTTCCAATGTACTTGGCGCATATCCGATAATGATATTATTTCCTGAATTGGTGTAGTTACTTCCGGAAACCATAAAATTTGCAAACTTGAAGTTATCCATTTCATCATTACCTAAAACTCCATAACCTCCTCTAAGTTTTACAGTATTAATAATTTTATTTTCTGGCCAGAAATTCTCTTTATTAATATTCCATCCTAATGACATAGATGGGAAAGTTCCCCAGTGTTTGTTAGTTGCGAATTTCGAAGAACCATCTCTACGAATAGTTCCAGTAAATAAATATTTATCTGCATAGTCATAGATAATTCTACCAAAATAAGATGCTTTATGAGTTTTTATCCCGTCCCATCCTGTAGCGGTAATATTATCTTGAGGAATGTCAAAATTGAATGAAGCATCCTGCCAATTATCAATTGGTAAATTGGTATAAGTTAAGCTTGTACCACCAGAAATATTATATTCATAAACACCCTGACCTACTAACACACTTAAATTATGATCTCCAAATCTATTTTGATAAGTTAGAGTATTCTCCATACTCCATTCAAATTTATTTTGATCAACTTTATTCAGATTATTGAATGTAGTGTTATTATAATTAGGGCTTAAGTAATATTTTGGAGTAAAAGCGCGGCTTCCCCAGTAAGATTTTTTACCATTCAAACTTGTTTTGAAAGTAAGTGTTTTATGAAGTTTTAGTTCTGCAAAAATATTTGCCACAAAATCATCTGACCAGCTATAGTTTCCTTGTTGGATGTAACGAAACGCTCTTGGGTTGGTCATTTCTTGATTTACGTAACGTGAAATTCCGTAAGGATTTCCATTAGGGTCGCGCACAATATATGGATTTGTGTAACCACTAGGATCTACCATAGACCAATCGGTTACTACTACAGGAGTTGTAGGATCCAGATTAACTGCTGAAGCTAACGGGCCTCCAAATTCTTCATTTGCACTAATACCTTGAGATTTTGTATGAGTATAAGCAAACGTTTGTCCGATGGTTAAATAATCAGTAACCTTATGAGTTGAATTTAATCTTGCGTTTAACCTTTTGTAATAAGAGATATCACTCAACACAATTCCTGTCTGATCAAGATATCCAAAAGAAGCATAATAAGTAGATTTTTCATTTCCTCCCGTTATACTTACTTCATGATTAGATTTCTCACCAGTTCCAAAAATCGCATCCTGCCAATCTGTTCCTTTTCCAAATTTTGAAGGGTCAGCATAACGAATTGGTTTACCATCATTTGAAAAAGCTTCATTGATAATAGTAGCATACTCCGTAGCGTTTAGAAGATCCAATTTCTTTGCAGCATTACCAAATCCATAAAAGCCATTATAAGAGAGGCCTAATTTTCCTTTCTTTCCTTTTTTGGTTGTTACAAGAATTACCCCTTTTGCAGCAGAAACACCATAAATTGCTGATGAAGCTCCATCTTTTAATACTTCAATACTTTCTATATCAGATTGATTAAGCCAGCCAATGTTATCAACAACAATTCCATCAACAACCCATAAAGGGCTGTTACTACCTGCTCCAAAACTTGTAATTCCCCTTACACGAACTGTTGCAGCAGCTCCTGGCTGACCAGAATTAGTAACTACAGAGACACCAGCTGCTCTACCTTGTAGAACCTGTTCAGGCTTTCCAGCAGGGATGTTTTCGATGTCAGAAGCCTTGATACTAGCAATCGCACCGGTAACATTACTTTTCTTTTGAGTCCCATAACCGATAACGACTACTTCTTCTATTGTTTTTTCTTTAGAAGCAGTGTCACTTACCCGTTGTTGAGCTGAGTAGTTGGCTGTGAAGTAAAGTACAGCGGCTAACCCAAGACATTTTGAATACTTTAAGTTCATATTTTAATTAATTTTTGTTAATCTCAAACTGAGACAATAAAAGTATCTTTTTTTTTGATATGACAAAATTATTTTTTATTTTTTTCATAAAGTCAATGTTTATCGATAATTTAACGATGCTTATCATCAGTAATATCATTATAATTGTTATATTTGGAATCCCCAAAAACGCTTCCAATTGTTAAGTTTAAGTTAAGGTCGATTAAATGAATGTTAATAAAAAATCTCTAAAACCTCCGCTAATGTTGAGCTTTTTAATCTTCTCTATGTTGCTTAACAGCATGGGAGTGATTATTCTGCAACTTTCGGAGAAGATTTCATACAAAGGCTTGGGGGTTTTGGAGTCATTTAAAGATATTCCGATGGCGGTTGTATCATTGTTTTGTGTTAATCTAATTGCTAAAACGGGAAATAAAAACGCCCTTATTTTTTCATTGATTTTTATTCTCGTAAGTTGCATTGCACTTCCTCTCGTGGATGCTTTTTGGTTTTTCAAGATTTGGCTCAGTATTGTTGGGGTAAGCTTTGCTCTGGCTAAAATCTCGGTCTTCAGTATTATCAAAAATAATTTTCAGGACAAACAGTTGGCAAGTGCAATCAGCAGTGTAGATGCCTCTTTTATGATTGGGATTTTCTTTGTCAATATAGGTTTCGGAAGTCTGTTAACAAGTTCTTTTTCCGAATATTGGAAATTCGGGTTTTGGGTAATTGCAGTTTTAAGTATCATTAATATTCTAATACTGAAACCTCTGAAAATAGATGAAGTAAAGACTTCTAACACCGAAAAAAAATCTGGAGAATGGAAGTTTTTCCTTAATCCAAAAATCATCTATTTTTTCATCATCGTCTTTTTTATGGTTTTTGTAGAGCAAAGTTTTAACTCCTGGTTACCAAGTTTTTTTAGAAATAACTTGAAACTCAATTCTTATTTTGCATTGCAGGCTTCAGCATTTTTAGCTTTGTTTTCTTTCTTTGGTAGATTAATTAACAGCAGATTGATTTTAAGATTCCATTGGTTTAAATTGGTACTGATTTGTCTTTTTACCGTATTCACCATATTGGCAATTTGTCAAATCATTATCACAAATTTTTATTTGGATTATAAATTCCTGCTTATATTCTTGATGCCTTTAATTGGATTATTTGTAGCACCATTGTTTCCGCTCTATAATGCAGAGGTTTTGAATAAAGTTCCAAAGGAAAAAACACACTTGCTAATATCAATCGTAATGATTTGTTCATCCTTGGGTAGTTCAGTCGGTTCTCTGTATATGGCAGGGGTTTTTCATAAAAATCTAAGTAATTTTTATCCAATATTTATTTTATTCCCATTATTAATTATATTTGGTCTCACTTTTTTTCTCAATAAAACAAATATAACCTATGACCGAAGCCAACAAGAATAAACAGAATTTAAGGGAACTTATAGACACAAAAGACTTCGTGGAACACGTGTCTGTAGATTGTGTTATTTTCGGATTTCATAAGGATACACTGAAGGTTTTGTTGTTAAAATATCATGATTTGGATCTTTGGGCAGTTCCCGGAGGATTTATTTTTAATGATGAAAATCTGAATGACGCTGCTGCCAGAACTTTGTACGAGAGAACACATCTTTCGGATGTTTATATGGAGCAGTTTTACACTTTTGGTGATATCAAGAGGACAGAAAACAATACACACCAAAAACTTTTAGAGAACAAAAATATCAAGGTTGATACCAATCACTGGATTTATCAGCGTTTCATTTCTGTAGGCTATTATGCTTTGATTGACTATACTTTGACCTACACTTTCCCAGATTCTTTCAATGAGGTTTGCCAATGGTTTGACATTGATGAAATCCCGAATCTCGCTTTTGACCATAAAGAAATGATTGAAAAAGGTCTTCTTTATCTCAGAAAAAATATTGATTATCAGGTGATGGGAAGTAATCTTTTGCCTGATAAATTCACGATGAAAGAACTTCAAAATCTTTACGAATCTATCTTGGGAGAACCACTCAGAAGAAATAATTTCCAAAGAAAAATATTGAGTATGAATATCTTAGAAAGATTGGAAAAGCATTACAGTGGTTCAGCAAACAAGGCGCCTTATCTCTATAGATTTTTAGATAATCCGGAAGTCAAGAATAATGATTTTGGTAGCTAAATCAAATAAAAAACCAGCTTATTGTAAGCTGGTTTTTTATTTGATAGTTTAGAGTTTTATCTCGTATTTTTTCCGTCAACTACGATTCTTTCTGGTCTGTTTGCCAATTCCCAGGCAGTCGTGAAAACCAATTGTGTTCTTTTCTGCAACAATGGATAATCAATTTTGTCTGGCGTATCTGTTGGTTTGTGATAATCTTCGTGGATTCCGTCAAAGAAAAATGCAACCGGAATATTATGCTTCGCAAAGTTGTAATGGTCTGATCTGTAATACAATCTTTGTGGATCTTTCGGATCATCATATTTGTAATTCAGTTCCAGATTTACAGATTTTTTGTTAGCTTCTTCATTGATTTTTTTCAATTCTGTACTCAACATTTCAGATCCGATCACATATACATATTGCTTGCCTCTGTTTTCTGGATCGTCTCTTCCAATCATATCAATATTAAGGTCTGCAACAGTATTAGCCAAAGGAAATACCGGATGATCAGAATAATATTCTGAACCGAAAAGTCCGTGCTCCTCACCTGTTACATGTAGAAAAAGAATAGAACGTTTTGGTCCATAACCTTTTTTCTTAGCTTCCTGAAAAGCTTGAGCAATTTCCATTACAGCCACAGTTCCACTTCCGTCGTCATCTGCACCGTTGTAAACTTCACCTTTTTTCATTCCTACGTGATCGTAATGAGCAGAAACGACAATTACTTCATTTGGTTTCTCAGAACCTTCTATATAAGCCATTATATTTTCAGAATCCGGCAAAGTCTCACCATATTTTTTCATAGCTTCAGAAGGTACTTTTTGATAATAAGAACCTAATACCGATGGGAAACCAATTCCATTTTTTTTGTACTGCTCAATCATATAAACGCCGGCTTTTTTCTGTCCCGCACTTCCGGTATCTCTACCTTCCATATCATCACCAGCAATCACATAAAGATTGGTTTTCAGTTCTTCTGCAGTAATACTGTTATAGGCGTCTTTGAAACCTTTTCCTTCATAACCGAAATTTTTACTGGAAGCACAACTTGTCAAAAGCGCTGCACCAATGAAAAATCCGTATAGTTTTATATTTCTCATATATAGATATTTATTTTTTTATTGTCATATGGAATTGCATATTTAATGGCGATTTCATAAAGTTAATTTATTATTAAGTCGATTTTCTAAAAGTAATGTTACAATTCCTGAGGAAACTTTTTCTTGATCTATATCCGTAAAGACTGTTGATCTTTTTTGGCTGAAAAAAATCATCTGAATCAATCTGCTAATATGAAAATCAGTAAAATAATATTGGGACTTAGCATCAATTTTCCATAATATTAATTCATTTTCTCTCCGAAAGTCAGTAAAGTTCCGTTCGGGTCAATCAAAGAAAATTCTCTCATTCCCCAAGGTTTTGTTTCAAGGCTTCCATTGGGATGAATAGCAATTCCTTTATCCTGAATTTGCTGATAAAATTTATCAATATTATTCGAAATTTTGAGATAAAGCATAAAATCTGATTTTTCAGGAATCAAACTTTCAAACTCAAAAAAATGAAGCTCCGAATTATTATAAACTGCAATCAAATATTGATCATAATCTGCAGGAAATTCAAAACCTAAATTCTGATAATACTGTAAGGTTTTTTCTTTGTCGATAAAAGGTAATTTTGGAATTATTTGTGAAATCATAATATTGATTTTTAATGTTTAAAGTCAATTAAACAGAACAAATTATGCCAATTCATCATTCCATTCTCTGATAGTCGTTTTTGCAATCAAACCTTCCTGAACAAAAGGGTCGCCATTTACAAAATCTTCTGCCGCTTGTCTGTCCACAAAAATTGCCATTGCACCTTCGCCAGCATTAGCAAAAGCGCCTGTTCCAAGAACTCTTCCGGACTTTATAAATTCTGCTTCAAACTCTTCGTGGCGTGGAAACACAGCCATAAATTCATCCATTGATTTGTCTGTTGCGTGCTCGTAAAATACTACTGCTTTCATATTGTATGTTTTTAATAATTAATCATTTATAACTTATAATTCATAATTTCTACTAATGTGCTTCCAACCAATTATCGCCAACGCCAACTTCCACCAAAAGCGGAACGCTTGTAGCAAAAGCGGATTCCATTTCTTTTTTGATTAAAGATTTTGCAGTTTCTATTTCATCGATAGGAACTTCGAAAAGTAATTCATCGTGAACCTGCAAAAGCATTTTGGTTTCAAGATTTTGAGCTTCCAACTCTTTATCAATTTTTATCATTGCGAGTTTGATAATGTCTGCCGCACTTCCTTGGATTGGTGCATTCACGGCGTTTCTTTCTGCGTGGGCTTTAACCACAAAATTGCTGGAATTAATATCTTTCAAATGGCGTTTTCTACCAAGAATGGTTTCTACATAACCAAAATCTTGAGCTTTTTTGACTTGCTCTGCCATATACTCTTTCAGTCTTGGATAATTCTCATAATAAGAATCGATCATCTTCTTGGCTTCCGATCTGGAAAGTCCGGTTTGTTCTGCTAAAGCAAAAGCACCTTGACCATAAATAATCCCAAAATTCACGGTTTTTGCCTGACTTCTCTGAGTTTTCGTCACTTCTTCCAGAGGAATATCAAATAATTTTGCAGCTGTAGAAACGTGAATATCTTCACCATTTTGGAAAGCCTTTATCATATTTTGCTCGCCGGAAATTTCTGCAATCAATCTTAATTCAATTTGAGAATAATCGGCAGAGATGATTTTTTTTCCTTCCTCAGAAACAAAAGCACCGCGGATTTGTTGTCCTCTTAATGTTCGGATTGGGATATTTTGAAGGTTTGGATTCACACTTGCCAAACGTCCGGTCGCAGCAACGGTTTGAGCAAAAGTTGTATGCACACGGTCATCTTTTTTATCAATCTGACTCGGCAAAGCATCAACATAAGTCGATTTTAATTTTTGTAAAGTTCTGTATTCCAGAATCGAAGTGATGATTTCATGTTTTGAAGATAATTTTTGTAATACATCTTCTGAGGTTGCATATTGTCCGGTTTTGGTTTTTTTAGCTTTCGGATCCAATTGCATTTTATCAAATAAAATTTCTCCCAATTGCTTCGGTGAATTCATATTGAACTCTTCTCCAGACAATTCGAATATTTTTGATTCAAGAATTCTCAAATCATTTTCCAGATCTATACTTTCCTGAGCCAACCATTTTTCATCAAGTTTAACACCTGTCAATTCTATTTTAGCTAAAACGTTCATCAATGGCATCTCAACATTGTAGAACAAATCCTCCAAATTTTCTTTGGCTAATTGTGGCGCAAATAATTCATATAATTGAAACGTAACATCCGCATCTTCCGCCGCATAATTGGTTTGAGTCACCAAATCAACTTCACGAAGTGTCAATTGATTCTTCCCTTTTTTTCCAATCAAAGTCTCGATGGAAACAGGTTTATAATCCAGATACATTTCGGAAAGATAGTCCATTCCATGACGTCCGTCTGGATTCAGAAGATAATGGGCAATCATCGTATCGAACAATTTGCCTGTCACATCTATATTATAATTCTGAAGAACTTTAGCATCATATTTCATATTATGAGCAATTTTCAGAACATTTTGATCTTCAAAAAACGGACGGAAAATCTCAACTGTTTCTTGTGCTTCTTCCTGATTTTCAGAAATCGGAACATAATAAGCCAAGCCTTTTTTGTATGAAAAACTCATCCCAATCAATTCAGCTTCCAGCTCATTAAGAGAAGTTGTTTCTGTATCAAAACATACCGCTTTTTGTTTGAGAAGGTTTTCTACAAGGATTTTCTGAGCTTTTGGAGAATCGATGTATTGATAAAGATGATCATTCTCTTCGATATTCGTTTTAGTCGTTGTTGCTTGTTCCAATTGTTCGAAACTTGCAAAAAGATCCATTGTACCGTTTTTATGAGACGCAACTTTTGTTTCAATTTTTCCAGCGACAGGATTATCTACTTCCATCAATTCTTCCACATATTCTTTATTGGAGAATGCGCGGTAAAGATTTTCATAAAGTCTTCGGAATTCCAATTCATCAAAAATTTCTTTTACTCTTTCAAAATCCGGAATATCCAAATCATATTGTTCTTCTAAAAACTCTATCGGAGCATCACAAAGTATTGTTGCTAACTTTTTGGATAATAAACCTCTTTCTGCGCTGGCTTCAACTTTTTCTTTAAGTTTTCCTTTTAAAGTATGCGTATTGGCCAAAAGATTCTCCATTGATCCAAATTCCTGAATGAATTTCTTAGCTGTCTTTTCACCAACACCTTCCAAACCCGGGATATTATCCACAGCATCGCCCATCATTCCTAGATAATCGATGATTTGTTTTGGATCGTTGATCTCATATTTAGCTTTGACTTCTTCAACACCTAAGATTTCGATGTCGCCACCTTTCAAGCCAGGTTTATAGATTTTGATATTTTCTGTTACCAATTGCGCAAAATCTTTGTCTGGTGTCACCATAAAAACCTGATAACCTTGCTTTTCTGCTTTGCAGGCAATTGTTCCGATAACATCATCTGCTTCATAACCTTCAACTCCCAAAATAGGAATATGCATCGCTTCCAAAATACTATTGATGTAAGGTTTCGCCAACAAAATCGGTTCTGGCGTTTCCAAACGATTGGCTTTATATTCTGCATAATCATCATGACGTACATTGGTTCTTCCAACATCGAAAACAACTGCTAAGTGTGTTGGTCGGTCTCTTTTGATAAGCTCAATCAATGAATTGGTAAATCCAAAAATTGCTGAAGTATTAATACCTTTAGTTGTAATTCTCGGATTTTTGATGAATGCAAAATAGCCACGAAAAATCATAGCGTAAGCATCTATAAGATATAATCTTTTGTCTGTTGAAGTCATAGAAACAAAAGTAATCAATTGTTATCGATTTTGTGAATGGTTACATCGAAAAAATAAAAAATGTGTCTGTTAAAAAATCTTAAATTTTTATTACGAATAAGGAAATTTGGTTGTATTTTTGCAACATCAATACGATGAAGAAAAACTACTCTTTTTATTCTGTTTTTATCCTTTGCTTTTTAGTTTCCTGCGCCAGCTACGGAGACAGTCTTCTTTATTTTAATAAAGATGCAAAAATCAATGCTATAAAAACTGTTCTTTACTTTGAACCAGAGGTGTTTCCTGATATTACTGAGATTAAAGATCCTACATTTTCTGCTTTTTATAATGCAACTTCTGACAAGATGAAATCCATTGGAAGTGTAAAATATCTACAAATAAACACTTCTATTCCTTTTGACGAAGTTGATTCTAAAACAGTAAAAGAAATCTGTAAAAACAATAATGCAGATGTGGCTGTTATACCAAAAGTAAAATATTTCAAAGTTGGCTTTGGAAAGTATGTGTTTTCTAATCAAGTGGTTGTAAGTTTGAAGCTTTATGATTCTAATGGTGATTTTGTGATGGAAACTTCCTATGATACTTATAAAGGAAATGCCAGATTGTTGGGAAGTGCTGAAAACTCTGTAATAATCGGTACAAAAGGAGCCATCAGAAAAATGGAAAAAGAACTGAGAAACCGACAAGTAATCCTAAGAAAAGCATCTTAATTTTACGTAATCTTAATACTTTTTTTCTTAAGATTTTAATACTTTTGCAATGCAAAAAAGTTAAGTATCGAGAATCAAGAAATCATATTAAATCCTGCGGATATTGCCGAATCCCTGAGCAAATTGCCAGCGGAAGAACGTATTTTGCAGTTTTTGAAATTACCAAGATCTGAGAAGGCAGAAGTTTTCTCGCATCTTGACCCTGATTTTCAAGAAGATACTATCAGAAGTATTGCAAGTCACGAAGTTTCTGACATCCTGAACGAAATGTCGCCTGACGACAGAACTCAACTTTTTGAGGATTTTCCGGATGAACTAATCAAATATTCTATCAACCTTCTTAATCCGCAAGAGCGTAGAGTTGCCTTAAAACTTTTAGGCTACGAAGCGGATTCAATTGCACGTTTGATGACGCCTTATTATGTTCAGATCCGAAAAGAATGGACCGTTAAAAGATGTTTTCAGCAAATCAAAAAAGTTGGAAAGAAAGTAGAAACGCTCAATTTCCTCTATGTTGTTGATGAAAGAAATCGTTTGATAGACGATATTACAATAGGTTCTCTCCTATTGGCTGATGAAGAACAATTGATTTCTGAACTTTGTGATGACCATTTTGTTGCAATCAAAACAACAACTTCCAAAGAAAATGCAGTTCCGTATTTTGAGAAATATGATAGAAGTGCTTTGCCTATTATTACAGAAAATGGTGTTTTGGTGGGAATTGTGACTATCGATGATATCCTAGATCAAATCGAATCTCAAAATACTGAAGATATCCAGAAGTTTGGAGGTTTGGATGCATTGGATCTTCCTTACACACAAACTTCCGTTTTTGAAATGGTGAAGAAAAGAGGATTCTGGCTAGTTGTACTTTTCTTTTCCGAGATGTTGACCGCTTCTGCAATGGGACATTTTGAAGACGAAATCCAAAAGGCTGTTGTTTTAGCGTTATTTGTTCCACTAATTATTTCGAGTGGTGGAAACACGGGTTCGCAAGCTGCAACTTTGATTATCCGTGCAATGGCTCTACAAGAAATTGGACTGAAGGATTGGTGGTACGTGATGAAAAAGGAGATTTTCACAGGGATTTTCTTGGGAAGTATTTTGGGAATTATAGGGTTCATGAGAATTGCTTTCTGGCAACAAGTCGGATTATTTAATTATGGAGAACATTGGACTTTTGTTGGACTAAGTATCGGCGTTTCTTTGATGCTAATTGTTCTTTGGGGAACAATTTCAGGATCGATGGTTCCTTTTGTTCTTAAAAAATTAAAACTTGATCCAGCGACTTCTTCTGCTCCTTTTGTCGCAACGCTTGTGGATGTTACAGGATTGATTATCTACTTCTCTGTTGCAGGATTGTTCCTTACGGGGAAACTTCTATAATTTGTTTAAATTTCTAATTGTAGGCAAATCTTCGACGTTGGCGAAGCGCGCCCCGGCCTGAGTGGAGCTCTTTTTCTTGAAAAGAAAAAAGCGGGAACGGAGGACGGATAAAGGCGCTCAAATAATATTTAAATAAAAATGCCACCTTATAAAAGATGGCATTTGGTATTTTTGATTATTTCAATTTTTCAACGAAATTATCTGTATAATCTTTTTGTGAGGCAATAATGACTTGTTTTGCCTGATCTGCGCCGTAAACCAAATCGATTTTCACTTTTGCAGGTTCTGTTGGCAAATTTTTGTAGCTCAAGAAATAGTGTAACAAACGGTTAACTTCTGCTTTTGGCAACTCAGAAATATCCCTGATGTGACCGTAAACCTGATCTTCTACCAAAACTGCAATAATCTTGTCATCAGCTTCTCCTTTGTCAATCATTTGGAAGCCTCCAATTGGAATCGCCTGCAAAATAATGTTACCAGAAGTGAAATTGTGCGAGCTAAGAACGCAGATATCCAAAGGATCGTGATCGCCTTCTGTAACGTCTGTTGCGCCAGTTGAAACCGCTAAATTCTTAACTTCATCTTCGCAATAGGTTCTTGGAACGAAACCGTACATCGCAGGAATAATGTTGGAGAATTTTTGTGGACGATCCACTTTAAGATAACCACTTTCTTTATCTACTTCATATTTTATAGTGTCCGTTGGAACGATTTCTACAAAAACGTTTACAATCTCAGGAGAATTTTCTCCAGCAGAAATCCCGTGCCAAGGATGTGCTTTAAAACTAGGAATCATGTTTATTTTATATTATTTTGTTAAGTTCTTTTCTAAGATTCTCAATCGTGTCCGAAATGTAATCTTCGGAGTTAAGATAACTCATCAGGAAAACAGTTTTGAAGTCTTCTAATTTTGAGTTTTCATTCAGTTCCTCATAGGTTTTATGAAGGGCTTGGATGACGTTGTTTTTACTAGTCAAGATATCTTGCCAGGAAGATTTTGAAATGTAAAGTTGCTGGGAAGCATTGTATTCAAACTCTTCTGTAATATTTTTTTCAGTAAGAAAAACGAATTCGTGAGGCTGAAGGCCTTTATCGAATTTCATTACAAGATTGGATGGCTTAAGTCTTTCTAAGAATAAAGTCATTCTTTCTAAAGCCTGAAGCTTGATCTCGCTGTTCGATTTTGTTGCAAGGAAATTGATTTCCTGTTTTTTGAGTCTGATAAAACTGTTAACGAATTGTTTCGCAAAAACCAAGAATGGCAATGCGATGATAACTGCAACAGCGTAAGGTAAATAATCTGAATCAAACATATCTGAAATCGGATTGCAAAATTAATACTTTTTGACTTAATAAAAAATTTTAATTTAGAAAGAATAATTTCTTAATAATCTTCAAGATTAAGTTCTTTTTGCTAACCTGAATACAAGGATAAGGTTTCAATTCAGGTCGAAAACCACGGAAAAATTCTTCCACAGCAGGAATCTCGCTACCTTCAAAATCAAAGATTTTGGTTTCTATATTTTCAGCGATTACTTTATCTATTAAATAAGATGACCCACTCAATTTTACATAGTCTCTTTCATTGTAAGTGCCTAATAGTGTCAAAGAATAGTCTTCTCTATAAACAGCAATCATATTAATCAATTTCTGATGATAGAAAAAACCGTAGAAATCTAATTTATCATTAAGATGAAATTTTGATAAAAGATTAATAAAGTCTTCCAAATCTTTAGCGTCTGCACCTAAGCCTGTACTTCTGATAAAATTTTTAACAGTTTGTAAATCAAAATTTTTAATAATTTCAGAATTATCCAAAACTTCTTGATCTAACCTAAGTTTTCTTTTTCTTTTTGGTGAATATTTTTGTCTTACAGTTTCATATTTATCCGGAAAAATCAAGAAGTTTTTTCTTTTCTTTAATGGTTTTGAAAATGAATTAGCATCGTTGAATCCATAGTAGACAATTAAAAAATGTTTGACAAAATAAGTATAGAACAAATCATTTATTTCTGTGGAATCAATTTTGGAAAAAATGCCCAGTTGCTGACAAAGCTTAGGGTTAATGACAATCCTAATTCCAAATTTATAAATCAATGGAACGGGCATCACTGCTTCATAATCTTTATAAACCAGCAATTCCCAATTTTTATCTGTGCTAATGTCTAAGAAAATACGTTCAGCGTATAATTTCTTCTGAACAGAATTTTCTATACATCTATTGTACTTTTCAAAATTAATTTCTTGATATTTCAATCGTTTAATCATAAAATCCCTTCTTCTTTGAAACTATAAAATTTATTTTGAGCAATAATAATGTGATCTAGTAATTCTATATCCAACAAATTTCCAGCTTCATTAATCTTATTTGTAATACTAATATCTTCCTGACTTGGCTTCAAACTTCCTGCAGGATGATTGTGTGCAACAATGATTCTAGTAGAAAAATGTTCCAAAGCTGTTTTGAAGATTACTCTTACATCAGCCACAGAATTTGCAATTCCACCTCTGAAAAGACAGGTTTTATATAAAATCTTGTTTTGATGATTCAGGAAAATCGCCCAGAATTCTTCTGTTGACAAATCTGAAAGATGTGGCTGTAAAACTTCAAAAACGTCTTTGCTGCTGGAAATCTGCTGTCTTTCGAGAACTTCCTGTTGAGATTTTCTGTTCCCGATTTCCAACGCCGTTGCAATAGAAATAGCTTTTGCCTCACCTATTCCTTTGAACTTCATCAAATCTTTTATCGATAATTGACTTAATCTGTGCCAGTTATTTTCTACCGAATTCAAAATTCTTCTTGCCAATTCTACAGCAGATTCCTCACGATTTCCACTTCCCATAATGATGGCCAGCAGTTCCGAATCGGAAACTGAAGCTTTCCCTTTCAACAGGAATTTTTCTCTTGGGCGGTCGTCTTCTGCCAGGGATTTGATACTCATTAGTTATAGGCGTAAAGAATTATTTTTTTGTTCGATTTGTCAATATGTTGCTCCTAAATTTTGAAAAAATCATCAGAAACCATTGGACAACCAAAACTTAAACAAATATCTGTTTTTTGTTCAACATCTGGAACACAACTCAATCTGTGCAAAACAATAGCTCTTTTTCTTGCATTACTATTGGTTTCGTCTAATCCTGTTAATCGATATGATAAACCGAATTGACCTTTATATTTCTCCTCAATTAAATATTTTCCTAAAGATGAACAATGAGAATTTTCCAAATTACTGAACTTCAAACCATTCTTAGTTTTTCCATTTTCTGAGCCGTCGCCGTGGGCAACCAAAGCTTTTTGAAAAATTTTTCCGGTTTTAATATCAATGACGAAAAACCTGAATTTGGAAGATGAAATTGAGAAATCAATTAAAAAAGCTTTATCCGAATTGTAATCTGAATCTTTTATAAAATCCTTTATTTCATATATTTTATTAGCTAATTTATCTTGTGAATTAGTAAAATTAACAGATGATTGACTTTCCTGAGATTTTACTTCGCAGGAAATTAAGAAAAATGATAGAAATATTAGTAAAAATGTCTTCATTTGTGTTTAATAATGAAAGTATAATTTATTTTGCAATTACTTCAATTTTCGTATATCTAAAAACTTTTCCTTTTTTAGCTCCTTTATTTAATTGTTTATCTGTAAAATAATTTGGATAACCATTTTCTTCAACCAAACTTCCTGTAAGTTTAACAATTATGGGAAGATTATTACCTTTCCATAAATCACTGGCGTTTTTCACCCTATTATTAATCGGCTCTAAATAATAAAAATCATTCTTATTTTTCCAATTAGGACAAATACAACCAATTACATTGTAAGAAAATATTACAGTTGTTTTTTTCTTTTTTAACAGAGGTATGTCTTTATTTAATTTTGATTTTGTATTGCGAATAGAGATATCTTGCGACAAAATCAAGTTCGGAATTAATAACAAGAGAACTAAAAATCTGTATAGTTGATTCATCCCAAAACAATCTGCCCATCCTTCATAACCAGCTTTCTATCCGTACTTTCTGCCAAAACAGAATTATGTGTTACAATCACGAATGTCTGCTGATATTTGTCTCTCAAATCAAAAAATAACTGATGAAGTGCATCCGCATTTTTGGAATCTAGGTTTCCTGTTGGCTCATCTGCAAAAATAATTTTTGGAGAATTGATCAAGGCTCTTGCAACCGCCACTCTTTGTGCTTCTCCACCTGATAATTCTGATGGTTTGTGATGCAATCGGCTAGCGATATTCAAATCCTCAAACAGGGAATGTGCTTTTTCAATGACTTCTTTTTCAGCAATTCCACCGATTCTTGTTGGTAACAAAACATTTTCTAAGGCCGTGAATTCTGGCAACAATTGATGATTTTGAAATACAAAACCGATATTTTTATTACGGAATTTTGACAATTCTTTATCTTTCATTTTCAAGAAAGAATTACCATCTAGACTGATTTCTGTTCCGTATTTATCAATATTAGAAGGATGGTCTAATGTTCCCAAAATTTGAAGTAAAGTAGATTTTCCTGCTCCGGATTCTCCCACGATAGAAATTACTTCACTTGGTTTTATATGTATGTCAACACCCTTCAGAACTTCTAAAGTTCCATAAGATTTGTGTATATTTTTTGCTCGAATCATTTATTAATGTGATATTGAGTTATATTTTGGTCAATTTAGCAAATTTCAGGATAAGATTTTTCTCGCCTTCATTTTTGAAAATGACTTTTGCTTTGATATTTTGTGGATCGGTTCCGTCCAAAAATTCCACTTTTCCAATTCCGAAACGGTCGTGTCTCACGTTGTCTCCTACCTGTATGTCTTCTGAAGAAGAACCACTTGGATTAATGATCCTTGCAGTAGCAATTGGTTTCAATTGTTTAGGGACTGGAGTGTTTACATTCCGTTCAATTGTTTTCTTTTCTTCTTTCTTTTTGAAAAATCGGGGCTCTGAAGGTGTATCATCAAAGATATTAGAATTGATTCCCGAACGGTTGATGAATTTCAATTCCGTTACAGGATTTATCATTTCTACATATCTGTCATCTATTTCGCTTAAAAACCTTGAAGGTTCAGCGTCAGTGATTTTCCCCCATTGGAATCTGGAAACCGCATAAGTGAAAAACACTTGCTTTTCAGCTCTCGTCAACGCCACATAAAACAAACGTCTTTCTTCCTCCAATTCTTCTCTTGTCGACGAACTCATAAAGCTTGGAAAAAGATTTTCCTCGAGTCCAACTAAGTGAACCACAGGAAATTCCAAACCTTTTGATAAGTGGATGGTCATCAACGATACTTTATCTCCGTCATCTTCTTTATCAGTTTGAGTATCTGCAGACAAAGCAATATTTTCCATAAAATTGGACAAACTTGGGTCACCACCTTCAATCTGAATTTGCTCCTCGATGAAACCCTGCATCGAGTTCAGTAATTCTTGAATATTCTCTACTCGGGAAATACCTTCCGGTGTTGCATCTTCTTTCAGGAATTTGATGAGTCCGCTTCGCTTTGCTACTTCCATCGCTACATCGTAAACATTTTCTGTTTTCAACATCACTTGGAATGCTTTTATCATTGCCCAGAAATCACCTAACTTGGTAAGAACGCCATTATTTAATCCTAATTGTGGTGCATAAAACCCAAGATTATCAAGAACTTGAGCAACAGGAACATTTTGAGAATCTGCAAAAACAACTAGCTTATTTTGGGTAGTTTCGCCGATTCCTCTTGCCGGATAATTGATGATTCTTGACAACGCTTCGGAGTCATTTTCATTAACCAAAATTCTAAGATAAGCGAGCAAATCCTTCACTTCTTTCCTTTGGTAGAAAGATAATCCGCCATAAACTTTGTAGGGAATATTCTTTTTTCTCAATGCATCTTCAAAAGCTCTAGTCTGCGAATTGGTTCTGTAAAGAATAGCAAAATCAGAGAAATGACGCTGTTGCGTGTTATGTAATTCGAAGATGTTGGCAGAAACGAAATTCGCTTCGTCCGCATCGGAAAGACTTCGGTAAACTTTTATTTTGTCTCCAATTTCATTCTCACTGAAAACATTTTTCTTGAATTGTTGTAAGTTTTTCGAAATCACAACATTTGCCGCATCCACGATATTTTGAGTTGAACGGTAATTTTGTTCCAAAGAAACCGTCACTGCATCTGGATAATCTTTTTTGAAATTCAGAATGTTGTGGATATTTGCGCCACGAAAAGAGTAAATCGATTGTGCATCATCTCCAACTACACAAATATTTTCAAATTTAGATGCTAAAGCTTTCACAATCAAATACTGAGAATGGTTCGTATCTTGATACTCATCCACCAAAATATATCTGAATCTGTCTTGGTATTTTGCTAAAACTTCAGGGAAGCGAGTTAGTAATTCATTGGTTTTTAATAATAAATCATCGAAATCCATTGCACCGTTTTTGAAACAAGCTTCAACGTATTTACGATAAATGTCACCCATCAATCTCATATTCGCTTTTTCATCAGCTTCCATCAGGTCAGGATTATTGAAATAAGCATTGACTGTAATAAGATTGTTTTTATACTGAGAAATTCTTGATAAAACTTTCTTGGCTTTATAGATTTCTGAATCGATGTTCATATCCTTGATGACTTTTTTCATCACATTCAGAGCATCCTGCATATCATAAATCGTGAAATTGGAAGGGTAACCGAGATGATGACCTTCGCTTCTCAAAATTCTAGCAAAAACCGAGTGAAAAGTTCCCATCCAAAGCGAGCGTGCATTGCTGTCTCCAACGAGTTTCGCGATACGTTCCTTCATTTCCTTTGCCGCTTTGTTGGTAAAAGTTAAAGACAAAATATTGAAAGGGTCTACTCCATTCGTAATCAGATGCGCAATTCTCATCGTGAGCACACGCGTTTTGCCAGAACCTGCACCAGCCAAAACCATCAGGGGGCCTTGCAAGGTGGTAACTGCTTCTAACTGAGGCTCATTCAGTCCTTTCAGATAATCCATTCTATTCTCAAAATTTTAAGGTAACAAAAATAGCTTTTTTTATGCAATTTCTCAGTCGTTATAAATTTGAATTTCAATAATTATGAGGTAATTTTGCAAGCATAAAAAATGAATCCAATAACACTCTAAAAATCAATCAAAGTAATCTTGAAATCTGACTATATCAAGAAAGAATTTCTTTCTTTTTTCAAATTGAAGCCTTCGCCTAGAAGTTGGCATATTCCATTTTTGGCTGGATTGGCAGTTGGGATTCCGCTGATGTTCGGCTACTTTTTGGGCGATATCAAATCTGCTCTCACAGCTAGTTTGGCAGGTCTGGTAATTATTTATATTCCAACAAGTAATGATTTTATTGAGACGATGATGAAAATGTTTGTCTGCTCTTTTGGGATGATTATTTCTTATGGTTTAGGATTGACTTTTAGTTTTAATCTTTGGATTGCATCTTTGGCTTTCGGGATTTTTTCGGCAATTGCTTATTATATTGTAAGATATTTTAATCTGAAACCACCGGGAAGTTTTTTCTTTATTATGATGGCTTCTATGGCAATTGGGCTTCCACATCATCCAGAATTGATTCCGAAACGAATTGGGATTTTCACCATCGGAACGGTTAATGCTTGTCTTATTTGTCTAATTTACTGTGTTTTAAATTCTAAAAAAGAAGTAAAGAAAAACCTGACTACTTTTCATATCAATCCTTATGTGAATCTTGTTGAATCTTTTATCATTGGGATTTGTATGTTGGTTTCGGTTTTTATTGGTAAGTTTTTCAATCTCGATTATCCCTATTGGATTCCGATTTCCAGTTTGGCAGTTTTGCAAGGTGTGAATCAATATCATATTTGGAAACGAGGTTTGCATCGAATTATTGGAACTACAATCGGACTTGGAATTGCCTGGTTGATTTTTTCATTGGTAACTTCTCCTTTGCTAATTTGTGTTTGCATAATCGTTTTACAAATCATCGTAGAAATGCTAATTACAAGACATTATGCATTAGCTGTGATGTTTCTTACACCAATGGGAATTCTCTTGGCTGAAACCGGAAGTTCTACTTCACTTAATCCCGATTATCTTTTACAAATGAGATTGTTAGAAATTTTAATAGGAAGTGCAATTGGTTGTATTGGAGGTTGGTTTTTGTATAATGAGAGAATTAGATTTAACTCTATCAAACATTTGAGAAGGTCGAAAGTTGTTTTGAGGAAAAGCTTTCAAAAATAAATCAAGGGCTTAATTTACACCTAAAATCAGCATAAAAATCATCAATACCGCCAATCCTACCAAAATCGTATTAGCTGTAGATAGTTGAGTCTTATTGCTTTTATTCAGTCTAATCGCTTCCATTATCATCAAACTAAACCAACCAACAACAATTAGAAGCGCTAAAACTCCCAGACTAATTTGCGAATCGTAAGCAGCGATAAATAAAAGAACGCAACTAGCCGCTGCTGCAACTACTAGAACTATAATCCTTATCAATGTGTGAATTACTATTTTTTGAGTCATAATTTGGACGTTGGGTTTGTCGTCATTGTCTTCCTTAATATCAAATAACTCATTGAATTCTTCATTCATATTACTTCTGTTTTTGATATAATTTAATAAAGAAAGCAGTAAGGCCTGCGTATGCCAAAACTTGTAACATACTGCTTATCATATACATATTTTGTGAAAAACCTACCTGAGGAAATATGTAAACTAATTGAGTTAAGGTCAGAATTGCTAAAGAAATAATGGCTATTAGTGTGTGATTTTTCATCTAAATATTTTTAGTAGTTAATCTTTCTACTAATATCGATATTTTTTTTGAAACATTCTCTAATGAATACAATTCAAAATCAAATTTCTGATTTCTGACTCCCGAAAATTGAGTTTGTAAATCCTTTTTTTCTTCGTTAATAAATTCTAAATCCGATTGATAAGTTTCTGGAAAAATAGCAGGTTTTGCGTATTTTATTGCGTCTCCAATATTACCACTGATTTTTGTTTTTCCATAGATTTCTTTGACAGAGAAAAATTCAGTTTCATTTTGAATTGGGCAATATAAAACATCTGCTTTTTTCATCCAACTATCAAATTCTTGCTGAGGGATTTTATTTTCAAAAAACTGTATTTTAATGAATTGTGGAAGTTTATCTGTAATTGACTTTAATTTTTCTAATTCTCTTCCAATTGCTTTTCCTAAGAAAATAATTTCATAATTGATTCCTGTATTTTCAAAGTTTTTTAATTTGTCAAGAAACGAATTATAATCTCTTCTACTTTGCGAAACAGCACCAGGAATCACAATTCTGATTGATACTTTTTCAGAATTTTGAGAATCAAATTGATTAAAATAAATCGGTAAAAATTCAAGATTATATTTCTGAGAAACCAATTCATCAATTCCTAAAAGATATTTTGACTGTTGATAAACTTTCGGAGCCTCCAAAAGTCCTTCTTTGAGGAATAATTTAAGTCTGTATTTAAAATCTTTTTTGAAAATACTCTTAAATAATTCCCATTTTGAAACTTTGGTAAAATTCAAATTATGAACAAGAATTGCGGTGTTGAATTTCTTTACAATCGCTTTGTAGAAAATGAAATGACGATGAACAGTTCCAATAATAATCAAATCATATTTTTCCTTCTCCAATGTTTCCAAAAGTTCAGAATAGTCGGTCAGAAAAATATTTTTCTCATGAATGTTTATTAATTTGAAAATCTTATCAGAAAAATAGAAATCCACAGAAATATTCTGAGAATCTTTAGTCAGCTCATAGAAATTATTTGCTAGTTCTGCGTGTGTATCGAGTTCTATGTAAGCGATTTTTTTCATAAACCAAAGTTTTTAAAAAACTCTTTCCAACGCAGATTTCGGATAAATTTGATTTCTTCTTTATTCAGATTTCGTTTATCTTTTTGCCTAAGAAAAGAATTGATTGTAATGAAAAACTCTTTCGCAGAACGGTTTTTAAAACTGGATTTTGCAGAAGAAATCATTGCCAAAGGCAAACTTAATCCAATATTATAAAAATATTGACCCAGTTTTTCTGCTTTTTGGTCTTTATATTTATAAGCAGTTGGGCGCAAATGTTTTACCCAAAGGTCTTTAATTGTGACTACTTCCCAATTACTTTTTTTTGCCAACAAAATATCCAAATTGTCCCAGCCTAAAATAGCTCTTAAGCCATTCATATCTTCGAAACATTCTTTTCTATAAGCTTTTATCGGACCACGAACATGATTTTTGGAAGATAGATTTTCGAAAACCCAATCGTGATTTTTATTACTAAAATCTGACCAATTTTCGTTCGGATTTCTCAGATTTTTAATTTCAGGATTCTGTTTATAATTTCTAATGTAAACCAAACCAGAAACAATTCCGGCTTTTGGATATGACTCGAAAATCTGATTAACTTTCTCTAAATAATTCTGAGGAAAAACGATGTCTGCATCATATTTACAAATCACATCAAAGCCTTTCCAATCTACAGATTCCAGACCTTTATTAAAAGTCCGAACGACTTTTGCTCCAGGTTGATGTTCAGAAATTTGAAGATTTTCTAATTGGAAGTTTGAAGTTTGAAGTTTGAAATTTTCGACAATTTCTGCGGTCTTGTCTGTTGAGCCATCATTTACAATCACACAAACAAAATCTTGAAAACTCTGGCTTTTCAGAGATTCGAGACAGGGAGAAATATTATTTTCTTCGTTGTGAGCAGGAATGATAATGAGTAATTTCAAATTGGATTCAAAAAGATTAGAAGCCGAAAGTTACAGATTTTTCTATTATTTTTCTTTTGCAAAAAATATGTATTTTTAAAATCGATTAAAATTCCAATGAAAAAATATTTTGTCCTTTTATTGATATCAATTTCGTCCCAATTATTTTATTCTCAAAAAAGCTCAAGTTTAGAAATTGATGCATCAAATTTAAAACTTGATACCATCTTTGTATCATACCCTTCTGCTACCAGAAATACACATCTTTTACACAACTATCAATTCACTTCTGAAGGTTCGAAAAAAATTTCTGAACAAGGCGATTTGAAATTGGGAATAAAAGAAACTGCAAAGATTATAACGAAATTTGATTATCCTCAACCTGTATCAATTTCTTATTATGATGCGATTAAAAATTCTGGAATGCAGTCACTGCCTTTCTTTGTTGAAGCTGGAAATTTGAAATTATTATTAAAAGATGACAATTTAAATTTTGAGTTTTTGTCCACATCTCCAGCGAATATTGAATTCAATAAATTAAGTGCGATTCTTAAACCTTATGAGAGCAAATTAAAACCTTACGAAAGTAATGATGCTGAAAATCTGAAAGGTAAAGAATTAGAAATTCAGAAATATATCAGAAAAAATCCTAAGTCTTTTGTTGCTCTTTGGGAAATTATTAGTGATTTCTCCAAATATGGTTATCATCCTATTTACTCTGAAAATTTAACATTATTCGATTCAACTGTCAAAAAAACATTCACCTACATAGAATTCAGTAAACTTGTAAAGTTGGAAGCGGAAAATAGTTTTCCTGATGTTAACCTTGATAACAATAATCATTTATCAAAAGAAACATTTAAAAATTACAAATTAACTTTAATAGATTACTGGGCAACATTTTGCAAACCTTGCATAGAAGATATGCCACGATTGGTTGAGCTTTATAATCAATATAAAAATCTAGGTGTGAATTTCATTTCTATCGCTGATGAACAAACACTTGGAAGGATGACCAAAGCAACCGAAATTCTGAAGAAAAATAACATCACTTGGGAAAATTATTTTGATAAAAACAAAGATTTTCCGAAAAAATTAAATGCTTCCGGATACCCTTTGCAGATTTTAGTAGATTCTGAAGGCAACATCCTTAAAAGAACTTATGGAGAATTGGACCTTATCAAGGTATTTATGAAAGATTATTTGAGTAATAAGTAAAATATAGATTTCGTCTATAAAAAATTATTGTTTAATTAACCGTAAACATTCTTGCTAAAATATTTATAAGAGGTAATTTTGCACCTTTGATTTTAATGTTATGGATGCAACGATTGGACAAAGCAAGAACTTTTCATATTCCATTATTTCTTATGTATTTTTCACGTTTATAGGTTATTTTATCATCGGATTATCATTATCTGTTTTACCAATTTTTATTAGCAAAGGTCTTGGATTTAGTATGTTGGTTGCAGGAATTGTGATTAGTTTACAATACATAATGACTTTTTTGATGAGAGCTTATTCAGGAAAAATTATTGATAGCAAAGGTCCGAAACCTGCAGTTTTAGCAAGTATGCTGGGTTTTGCTTTTACAGGATTGGTATTGATAATGGCTTATTATTTCAGATTCTCTCCTATGATAAGTTTGTTATTTCTAATTATCACGAGACTTTTTACCGGAGGTGCAGAAGGAATGGTTGGCGCAAGCCCAATTAACTGGGCGATTATGACTTTCGGAGAAAAATATACTGCAAAAATCATTTCTTACAACGGTGTTGCTTGTTACGGCGCTTTGGCATTAGGAGCATCTTTGGGCGTTACGATTGTAAAGAACTTCAATTTTTATGGTTTAGGAATTCTGATTGTAATTTTAGGATTAATTGGATTTTTCGTGGCAAGAACCAAAGAAAACAAAACCGGAAAACATGCTTCTGAAGAAGAACAAAAATCTTTTTGGAATGTTTTGGGGAAAGTTGCGCCTTTTGGACTTTGTCTGGCTTTGGGAGGATTAGGATTTGCAACTATTTCTACATTTATCACGCTTTATTACGATTATTACCACTGGCAAAATGGTGCGATGTGTTTGTCTGTTTTCGGGATTTTGTTTGTGGCTGGCAGATTAGTTTTCAGTAATGCGATTAATCGATTTGGTGGAATCAATGTTGCGATTGTAAGTCTGGCTGTGGAAGCATTGGGACTGACAATTATCGCATTGTCATATCATCCATATTTCGTTTTAATTGGTGCCGGAATCACAGGTTTGGGATTTTCATTGATATTTCCGGCTTTGGGTGTAATGGCGATGAAAACTGTTCCTTCTTCCAATCAAGGTTCGGCTTTGGCTGGTTATGGATTATTCATCGATATTTCTCTTGGTGTTACAGGTCCATTAATTGGCGGTGTTGCTGATGCATTTGGATTGCCTTACATTTTCCCGTTCAGTATTGGAATCGTAATGCTAGGTTTAGCTTTGGCTTATTACCTCAAGATGACTCAAAGAAAATAATTAATTGAGTCTTTGGACTTTTAAACCCACGCTGATTTTGCAAATTTTGCAGATTTTATATGTAAAAATAAATCTGCAAAATCATATCAATCTGCGAGATAAAAATAAAATATGTTTTATTCTATTAAGTTTGTTTCTATTTTCGCATTTTAAATTTTTATGCAGAAAGTTCTCAATCTTTTTGATTTCTCTCAAAAAGTAAATTATAAAAACGAAATCTTTGCCGGATTAACTGTCGCAATGACGATGATTCCGGAATCTTTGTCATTTGCTATTCTTGCCGGATTTTCACCGTTGACAGGTTTGTACGCTGCTTTTATAATGGGATTGGTTACTGCAATTCTAGGAGGAAGACCAGGATTGATTTCCGGAGGAGCAGGTGCAACGGTTATCGTTTTGATTCCATTAATGATCTCTCACGGTATAGAGTATGTTTTTGCAACCGTTGTTCTTGCAGGAGTTATCCAGATTGTTATCGGAATCTTTAAGCTCGGGAAATTCATCAGATTGGTTCCGCAGTCGGTGATGTACGGTTTTGTGAATGGATTGGCGATTGTGATCTTTATGTCACAGATCAATCAGTTTAAGGTTCAGGGAACGGACAATTGGCTGTCGGGAAATCCACTTTATACAATGCTCGGTCTGGTTGCTCTGACGATTTGTGTTGTATTTATATTTCCAAAATTCACAAAAAAAATTCCAGCTTCTTTGGTCGCCATAGCAGTGACTTTTGCGTTGGTAATGATCTTTGGGATCCAGACCAAAACTGTGAATGATATTGCTAATATTGCCGGAGGTTTTCCTCCATTTCATATCCCGAATGTTGCGTTGTCTTTTGAAGTTATGAAAGTCATTTTTCCATTTGCTTTGATAATGTCAACCGTTGGATTAACCGAAGGTCTACTGACTTTAAATCTGGTTGATGAAATCACAAATACAAAAGGAAACAGCAACAGAGAATGTATTGCACAAGGAACCGCCAACATCCTGAATGGTTTCTTTTTTGGAATGGGTGGATGTCCGATGATTGCTCAGACTTTAGTTAATTTATCAGCCGGAGCAAGAGCCAGATTATCGGGAATTATTGCTGCTTTGGTTATTCTTTTCATCATTCTTTTTGGAGCGCCAGTTATTGGTAAAATGCCAGTTGCAGCTTTGGTTGGTGTGATGATAATGGTTTCTGTCGGAACTTTTGAATGGGCAAGTTTCAAAGCTATAAAACGATTCCCAAAATCTGATATTTTCGTAATGATCGTCGTGACCATGATTACCGTTTTCCTCCACAATCTGGCTTTGGCAGTTTTGATTGGTGTGGTAATTTCGGCTTTGGTATTTGCTTGGGAAAGTGCGAAAAGAATCAGAGCTAGAAAATTTGTAGATGATGAAGGAGTAAAACATTACGAGATTTTCGGACCATTATTTTTCGGTTCTACAACTGCTTTTGCAGAGAAATTTGATGTGATGGATGATCCAAAAGAAGTTATTATCGATTTTAAAGAAAGCCGAGTCGTTGATATGTCTGCGATTGATATTCTAAATAAACTGACTGAACGTTACAAAACTCAAGGGAAAACGATTCGATTGAAACATCTGAGTCCGGATTGCAGAAGACTGATAAAAAATGCTGAGAATGTGGTTGATATCAACATTATCGAAGATCCGGAATATGGAGTTTTGAAGAATTGAGGTTTTATAAGGAATTTTATTTCCATCTGTCTTCGAGAGCCTCAGACTGACAGTATTTTAGCGTAATATTTGTCGTTCGGAAAGAATCTAGACGTTGAGATTGACTTCGCCAAACTACTTCGTTAGGCTTCTTGCGGGATGGCAAATTGTGATTAAGTTTTTTATGTTGGATAACAATCCCTAGCCCCGATTGCAGCGGCATCCTTTTTTGTCTTAACTGGAAAAGTTGTTTTGATGACAAAACTTCTGAGACAAAAAAGATATAGCGGAAAGCGGGATTAAGCTTCTAATTCATTTATGAAAACTCGATTTTCAAAATCCAACTAAAATCACGATTTTTGCAATCTCAAATTTTATTATGTCTTTACAACAAGAAATCAGCAAAAGAAAAACTTTCGGAATCATCTCCCACCCCGATGCGGGAAAAACCACTTTGACGGAAAAACTCCTGCTTTTTGGAGGTGCGATTCAGGAAGCTGGTGCTGTAAAATCCAACAAGATCAAAAAAGGAGCGACATCCGATTTTATGGAGATCGAGCGTCAGAGAGGGATTTCTGTAGCGACTTCAGTTTTGGCTTTTGAATACAGAGACCACAAAATCAATATTCTGGATACTCCTGGTCACAAGGATTTTGCGGAAGACACGTACCGAACGCTGACTGCGGTTGACTCTGTAATTGTTGTGATTGACGTTGCAAAAGGGGTTGAAGAACAGACGGAAAAGCTGGTTCAGGTTTGTAGAATGAGAAACATTCCGATGATTGTTTTCATCAACAAATTGGACCGTGAAGGTAAAGATGCTTTTGATTTGCTGGATGAAGTGGAACAAAAATTAGGTTTGACTGTTTGTCCGCTTTCTCTGCCAATTGGTATGGGAAGTGACTTCCAGGGGATTTATAATATTTGGGAAAATAACATTCAGTTGTTTTTGGAAGAGAAAAAACAGAAAGTTGGAGAATCTCTGAAAATTGATGATATCAACGATTCTCAAATTGATGAATTAGTTGGTGAAAAAGCGGCGACGACTTTGCGTGAGGAATTAGATCTGATCCAGTCGGTTTATCCGGAATTTAATCGTGAAGATTATATGAATGGTGATCTGCAGCCGGTTTTCTTTGGTTCTGCTTTGAATAATTTTGGCGTTCGTGAGTTATTGAATGCTTTCATCGATATTGCACCAATGCCACAACCGAAAGAAAGTGAAACGAGATTGGTAAAACCTGAAGAAAATAATTTTACAGGATTTGTCTTCAAAATCCACGCAAATATGGACCCGAAACACAGAGACCGTCTGGCGTTTGTGAAAATCGTGTCCGGAACTTTCAAGAGAAATGAAAATTACTTGCTTGTAAGAGAAGGTAAAAAAATGAAGTTTTCCTCTCCCAACGCGTTCTTCGCTGACAAAAAAGAAGTTGTGGACGAGAGTTTCCCAGGCGATATTGTCGGACTTCACGATACGGGAAGTTTCCGAATTGGTGATACTCTGACAGCTGGTGAAAAACTGAGTTTCAAAGGAATCCCAAGTTTCTCTCCAGAACATTTCCGTTACATCAATAACAATGACCCATTGAAAGCTAAGCAATTGGCAAAAGGTGTTGACCAGTTAATGGATGAAGGTGTTGCTCAGTTATTTACACTGGAAATGAACAACAGAAAAATCATTGGAACGGTTGGTGCGCTTCAGTATGAGGTTATTCAATACCGTTTGGAACACGAATATGGTGCGAAATGTTCTTATGAGCCAATCAGCATTCACAAAGCTTGTTGGGTTGAAGCGGATGAAAAGTCTGAGGAATTCAAAGAGTTTGCGAGACTGAAACAACGTTTCTTAGCGAGAGACAAATATGACCAACTGGTTTTCTTAGCTGATTCGTCTTTTACGATTACAATGACTCAGGAAAAGTTTCCGAATGTGAAACTGCATTTTATCAGTGAGTTTGCTAATGATTAAAATAAAAAAGTGATTCCCAATATAGAATCACTTTTTTATTATGATTTGAACCATTTATTTAATCTTCTTTTTGTCCTATCAAAAGCTGTCTGTTCCCAAATGACTTCAAAGCCATTCCAAAAAACACGAATCTGATTTCCGAAATCTCTGTAAAATACAAATTTAATATCTTTATGTTGAATATATACATTATTGACATTAGAAGATTCTGATAAATATTTAGAGTTTTCTTCTCTAACTTTTTCTAATCTTTCCAATACACTTTTTGCTTCATCCAATGGTAAATATCTAAATGCATAAGCATTTCCTAAGTTTCCATTAGAATCTCTATTTTCTCCAAAAAATGCGAGTAGTAATCCTTTTTCATTTACTTCGTCACAATTAAAAGCTACAGAAATTAATCCGCCACTATCATCTGAAGCCAAGCTTTCAGTTTCAAATTTAATTTCTCTGTTTCCAGCATCTCCGATAATTTGATTTATAATATATTCTTTTGAACGAAACTGAGAAATCTGTTTTGCTGTCTCCTTTTTTGCAGCATTAGCAGCTAAGAATGTTACTGCTGTAGCTGCAACTGTAGCTCCAATTACGACACCAGTTTTTTGAGCATTAGTAAGTATTCCAAAAGATAGAATTAATGATAAAAGTATTTTTTTCATAGTAAATTAGTTTTGGTTTAAAAATAATGAAATAATTTATATAAGATAAAAATAATTATCTTAATCAATAAAAATTATTCTATAGTTTTTATTAATGAGTCTTGAATTACTAATTTATTTAAGATACTCCTTCACTTCATCCAAATCATTATCCCCAAAAATCAAAGAAACGATAATCGGCATTTTACCTTTTTTATAAAGCAACGCCAATGCATTATATCCATTGATTTTTGATTTTGTATCAATATGTTATGCTTTTATGATTAGGTAAATCAAGACCCAGAAAGCGTTTTTTCATATAATGGGTTTTCACGCCTAATTTTTCGAAGCTCTCATCAAGTTCTAGCGAATAGAAATTCCAGTCGTCCATTGCTGTGAAATAAGCCTCGGCTTCTTCTGAGTTTTCATTTGCAAAAGTTTTGGTTTCCGGACTGAGAATGATAAGTCGTGTTTCGGAGATAGTTTCTGTTTGAGAAGGATTTGGATTTTTTGGTGATTGGTATGAAACAACCTGCATTGGATTTTCTATAGAAATACCTTTTAGGATGCTCCAACCTTCGTCTATTCTTCCAAAGTCATTAAAGAAAAAAGTGGTGTCTTTATTTTTCTTATCAATAAGATAATCATCATAATCTGTGTAATGGCCATAGGTTTCGGTTTTCATCAATTCCGTAATGAAATCGCCATCGGTATCAAATCTCGCCTGACCTTTGATCTCACCATTTTTCAGATACAGAATAGAACCGCCGTTGGCTGTGAAAAGATGCTGAACTTGGTCTCGCGGATTTTCATTTATCGTTTTTGATTTAACAATAACTGAATCTTTTTTAATTGGCTGAACTTCTTGAATTTCTTGTTCCTTTTTACACGAAACTGCAATTGTCAATAGCAGAAAGTATTTGAAATGTTTTATCATCGCATTTGGTTTAAGAAGCAATTTAGAATTAATTCGGTAAAATCCTCTTTTTATCTTTAAAATTTACTTCAAAAAATTTTGTAAATCACTTGTAAAATCAATTTAAATATTTGATTTTCATTTGATTAAAATATTACAAAAAATTTCAGATCCATTTACAAATCATTCTTTTCGTTTCGGGATAGCTTTACATCATAAAATTATCCCAATGAAAAAATTAATATTGACCGCCGTTATTTTGAGTACACTCACGATGTGTAAAAAAGCAGATTTACAAGAAGCTAATCATACAATTGCCAATGCAGATTCTTTAATGGACAAAGCCTCTGAAACAGTAAATAATCTGGATTCCAATGCCAATGCTGTTTTGGATTCGGTGAATCTGAAAGCTAGAGATTTGATTAAAAATAAAGAAGACATCGAAAAAGCTTTTGAGAATAGTAAAAATAAAATAGATTCTATTTCTGAGAATGTTGAGCAATTCAAAAAAGATATTGAAAATAAAAAAGTCACCACAACGATTGACTCTATCCAAGAGAAAATCAAAAAAGAAATTCCGAAACCAAAAACCGTCACCAAAGTTATCTACAAAGATAAACCTGTCAAAAAAGAACCGGTCGCGCCAGTTAACGCAATAGTGAAAAATGGTTCTGTTGAACTGAATGTTGACAATATTTCTTTAGCAAAGCAATCGGTAAGAGATATTATCAGAAAATATGATGGAATTATCAACACAGAAAATCTGGTGAGTAATGATGAGTTTCAGACTTTGTATTTGACGACAAAAGTTCCTTATGATAAATTCGATTATTTGGTAGAGGATTTATCAATGTTGGGTAGTCTTCATAACAAAAATTTAGAAATCAAAGGTGATTCTTACAATCCGAATAAACTTTGCAGTCTGGACATCACTTTGTACGATAATCATTTGAAACCAAAAGAATCAGAGAATCAAAGCTTTGGAGAAAAATCTGCAGATGCAATTTCTTCTGGCTGGAAAGTAATTGGAGATATTTTACTGTTCCTTCTACCCTTTTGGCCAGTTTTTCTGATTGGTGGTATTGGATATTATTTATACAAAAAGAAATATGGTAACGGAAATCACAATCTACCAAACAAAGATTCTGATGAGAACTCCTAAAATAAAAGACGCTTAAATTATAAGCGTCTTTTATTTTATTGAAAAATTTGATTCCTAGTTCATCAAGCTTTTGCTTAAGTTAAGCGCATCTTGGTTTGAGCCGTCATACTGCAAAGATTTTGCGATATATTGTTTTGCTTTTTCCTTATCTGTATCCTTTTCTTGGAAAGCGATGAAGAAATAAGCATAAGCTAAGTTTTGCTTCGCAGCATCCACTTCTTCTGGTTTAACCTTGGCGATATATTGCTCGTAAGCAGCTTTTGCACCAGCATTATTTTTAGCTGATTGATTGGCATAACCAATACTGTAATATGCTGGAGCCCAATCTGGAAGAATTGCTGTGATTTTATTCCAAGTTGCGATAGCAGATGTCCAATCGTTAGCATTTTGATAAGCTGTTGCTAATCCCACCAAAGCTTCTGTATCACTTGGATTTGTAACTATTTTCTGATTAAGAGTTTCTATCTCCGCATTAGTTGCCGGGCTAGTTTGTGCACTAATCATTCCTACTGTCATTAATGAGAACCCTAATAATAGTCCTTTAATTTTCATATTCGTTTTCATAACCTTTTATTTTAAGTTGTCAAGTATATCGCAACTACAATTCCACAAATTGGAAAAGTTTTAAAATTTTAAAGTTTTTAATACTTTTTTAAGAAAATGAATTTATGATTTATGAAATTTTAAAATAATCTACTATAACTACTAAATAAAGTATATTTATGTAGTATTTAGGTATGATTATTGGTATGCTTTTCAACTATTATAAAAACTAGAATGAATTTTAGAACAATCAAAGACGTGATTCAGCTCCTAGAAAAATTTGATTCTGAAAACACAAAAGAGAATTATTCTGATGATATCGATGGATTCAAACATTGGATTTACGATAAGGAGGTCAGCAGAATACAATCAGTTAACGATGAACCAGTTTGGGAAGGTAAAGAAAACGGAAGAACGCCGGAAAGTGTTATCAGCACGTTGCTGGTTCATCTTAACCGATACGCCAAAACCTATTCTAAATCTGCTATTTCCGATTCGGAATTCAACACTCAGGAAGAATTTATTTATTTAATCAATCTCAAAACGACAGGAACAATGACGAAAATGGAATTGATTAAAAAGAACATTCAGGACAAGTCCACAGGTATTCTCATTATCAACAGACTCATAAAACAAGGCTGGGTGGAGCAAACTAATTCTCAAACCGACAAAAGAACCAAAGTTCTGAAAATTACTGAAAAAGGGTTATATACTCTGGAATTACAAATGGATAAAATCCGTAATGCGACCAATATTGTTACCGGAAATCTGAGCTATCCTGAGAAAATAGAACTTATCAAAATTCTGGACAAATTGGATAAATTCCACCATCCTATTTTCTCGAAAAATATAGAATCTCCCAATCTTATAGATACGGTTTACAAAGATTATCCTTTTGGAAAAGATAAATTATGAAGAAAAAAATAGCAATTATCGGTTCCGGATTTTCAGGTTTATCTGCTGCAGCCTACGCTTCGAAAATGGGAAATGAAGTCCACGTTTTTGAGAAAAACAATAGTTTGGGAGGCCGTGCAAGAAGTTTCCAGACAGAGAACGGTTATACTTTCGATATGGGTCCGAGCTGGTATTGGATGCCAGATATTATTGAAAACTTCTTCAATGACTTTGGAAAAAAAGCGTCTGATTTTTATGAATTGATTCCTCTTAATCCACAATTTGAAATGGTTTTTTCTGATGGGTTAATGGCGATTCCTGAAAGCTATGAAGAGATGAGAACTCTTTTTGAACAAACTGAAAAAGGAGCTGGAAAACGACTGGATGATTTTATGAAAGACGCCCAATATAAATATGAAGTTGGCATGAAGGATTTTGTGAACAAGCCTTGCCATTCCTGGTTTGAGTTTGTTTCTCCGAAGATTGCTAAAAGCGCTTTGAAGTTGGATTTGTTATCTAATTTTCATCAATTCGTAAGAAAATATTTCTCTAATTCAAAGTTGATTACTCTGATGGAATTTCCTGTAATTTTCTTAGGAGCGGCTCCAAAAGATATTCCTGCTTTGTATAGCTTGATGAATTATGGAGGTTACAAATTAGGAACTTGGTATCCAATGGGTGGTTTCATTAAGGTGATTGAAGCGATGGTAGAAATTGCTACCAATCAAGGCGTGAAATTTCATCTTAATTCTAATGTTGAACAAATCATTATTGAAGATAAAAAAGCTTCCGGAATCATTGTTAATGGAAAAACCTTAAAGTTTGACACAATTATTGCTTCCTCTGATTATCATCACACAGAATCAAAATTAATCTCCGAAGAATACAGAAATTACGATGAGAAATATTGGAAAAAGAAAACTTTTGCGCCTTCTTGTTTGATATTTTATCTCGGTTTCAAAGAAAAAATACCGAATCTGAAACATCATACATTGTTCTTTGAAAACCAATTGGATCTTCATACCAAAGAAATCTATAATGATAAAAAATGGCCGTCAAAACCACTATTCTATGTTTGTTGCCCATCTAAAACAGATAAAAATTTGGCCCCTGAAAATGGCGAAAATGTTTTTTTACTAATGCCAATTGCAACGGGAATCGAGGATTCTGAAGAAATGAGAGAAAAATATTTTCTGGAGATGATGGCACGATTGGAAAAACACACAAAGACTACTAATCTTCTATCCATAATAGATTATAAAAGAAGCTATTGCATTGATGATTTTATAAATGACTACAATGCTTATGAAGGAAATGCTTACGGTTTAGCAAATACTTTGTCTCAAACTGCAGTTTTAAAACCTTATTTGAAAAATAAAAAAATCAAAAATCTCTTTTACACAGGACAATTAACAGTTCCCGGACCAGGCGTTCCGCCATCTATAATTTCAGGAAAAATAGCAGCAACAGAAGCCGACAAAAAATAAACTACTATGAAAAAATTATTTGACGAACTTTCTTACAAAGTAAGCAAAGCGACCACAAAACAATACAGCACCAGTTTTTCGTTGGGTATTTTGGCATTGTCACCAAAAATTAGAAATTCTATTTATGCCATTTATGGTTACGTCCGTCTAGCAGACGAGATTGTTGATAGTTTTCACGGTTTTGATAAACAAAAATTACTTTCCCGATTCCGAGATGAAACATTGTTAGCTTTGGAAGAAAAAATTTCTCTTAATCCTATTCTGCAATCGTTTCAGGAAACAGTTCATCAATATGAGATTGATTTTCAGTTAATCAATCAGTTTCTCAAAAGTATGGAAATGGATCTTCACAAAATTGATTATAATTCTGATTTGTATAAAGAATATATTCTTGGTTCTGCAGAAGTGGTTGGTTTGATGTGCCTTCAGGTTTTTGTTGATGGTGATAAAGAAGAATTTGAAAAATTAAAACCTTCTGCAATGATTTTAGGTTCTGCCTTTCAAAAAGTAAATTTTCTGCGAGATATGAAAGACGATTATGAAATCTTAGGAAGAACCTATTTCCCAAATGTTGATATTACTTCTTTTGACCAAAATGTAAAATCGGAAATTGAAAAGGAAATAGAACACGAATTTTCACAAGCTTTAGAAGGAATTAAAAAATTGCCTAATTCGTCCAGATTTGGGGTTTATTTGGCTTACAGATATTATGTTTCCTTATTCAATAAAATCAAGAAAACGTCTGCAAATAAGATAATTAATCAAAGAATCAGAATTTCTAACAGTCGGAAAATATCATTAATGATGGGCTGTTATGTAGAATATAAGTTTTCGATATAAATTGGAACTGATTTTGTTTAGTCAAAAATGCACAAATATTACTTTATCAATCTTGATATTGTAATTTAAATGAAAGAAAATGAAACACCAATTGAAAAGAGAACAACAACTGAATTGTAATATTGAGAAAGCCTGGGCCTTTTTTTCCTCCGCTAATAATCTCTCTGTAATCACTCCTAAAGATATGAATTTCAATGTGCTTACACAATTAGAGAATGATGATATTTTTGAAGGCATGATTATAGATTATCACGTTTCTCCTTTGTTCAATATAAAAATGAACTGGCAGACAGAAATTATAAAGGTAGATTATTTGAAGAGTTTCATAGATTTTCAGGTAAAAGGTCCATATAAATTGTGGCATCATTACCATGAATTTGTTGAAAATGACGAGGGTGTTCTTGTAAAAGATGTTGTGGATTACGAATTGCCACTTGGTTTTCTAGGAGAAATTGCCCACAATCTTTTCGTAAAGAAAAAGTTAGATCACATTTTCGATTATAGGAAAGAGGTTTTAGAATTATTATTCAATCAAAAAAGAAAAGCTTCATGAATTTTCTGATTATTGCAGCCACTTTCCTTTTGATGGAAGGTTTTACTTGGTGTGTTCACAAATATGTGATGCACGGCTTTCTTTGGTCGCTCCACAGAGATCACCACGATCATTCTACAGATCCGCCTTTGGAAAAAAACGATTACTTCTTTGTGATTTTTGCAATCCCTGCTATAGCTTTGATGTACTATGGAAGTACACAAAACTTCAATTATTATTTTTACATTGGCATCGGAATAACATTGTATGGAATGTCCTATTTTTTTGTTCACGATATCTTCATCCATCAAAGATTTAAAATCTTAAAGAATACTCAGAATCCGTATTTGCTTGCAATCAGAAGGGCACATAAGCAACACCATAAACATCTTGGAAAAGAACACGGCGAATGTTTTGGTTTTCTTTGGGTTCCAGTCAAATACTTCAAAATGTATTTCAATAAAAAAAAATAACCATTATATAATGCAACTCACCTATTTGCTGATTGATTTCTTCACCGTTATTATCTGTTTTATATTCTCTTTTCATCCAAAAATTAATTTCCACAAGCATTTCCGTGCATTTTTGTTATCATCAGTTTTAGTAGCAATCGTATTTGTAATATGGGATTCTTGGTTTACAAAAATGGGCGTTTGGTGGTTCAATGATGATTATCTGGTTGGAATCAGGTTTTTAGGATTACCTCTCGAAGAACTACTTTTTTTCATCTGCATCCCTTTTTCGTGTGTCTTTACATATCATTGTTTAACAAAGTTTTTTCCAATGGATTGGGATTCTTTGCGGGATAAAGTTTTTGTTTTAGGATTTGTAATAATTTCGGTCTTTTTTGCTATTTTATTTTACGATAAGATCTATACATTCATCACATTTTTGACTTTAGCAGTTAGTATGATTGTATTAAGATTTGTTTTAAATGTGCAGTGGATAGGAAAAGCGTTTACAATTTATCTGATTCTTTTGCCCGGATTTCTACTTGTCAATGGGATATTGACAGGTTCAGGATTGGAAAACCCAATTGTAAATTATAATCCTAAAGATTTCATCGGTTTTAGAATTATAACCATCCCGATAGAAGATTTCTTCTATGGTTTTGAATTAATTATTTGGAATCTTTTTTTCTTTAAAAAGTTTAAAATAGATGAGTTGCAAGAGGCTTATTTGGAAGAATAAATCTTTTTTGGCTTAATCAAATACAACCCCGTATTTTTAACAATTGGATCTATTTCTCCACTAGTCATGTCCATGTAACTTCCTAAATCAAGACCGTAATCAAGAAATACTAATTTTGATTTTGTCCGGAATTGTTTAGGTAACTCGTAAAGATAAAGATCATTTTGCGCAGTTGGGTTATCGTGTATTTTCACGGCTTTTGCTTTGAAAAATAGGTTTTCATTTTGATAAGTTAAGCTGTAATAAGCTGTATTAATAAAAGATGGTGTTACCCATTTTGGCAGACTGAAGGGATTTCCGGTTTCATAATAGTCATCTTTTTTACGGGACAATAATTTGATTTTATCATTAGTTTGATAATCCAATTTCTCTTCTTTTAAAATCTGCGTATAATATTTATTGAGATAATCATCATCGATTTTTTCTTTTCCTAATTGATTGATGGAATAAAGTCCAGTTTTGACATCTTTCAGAACAGTTAACCGTTGATTAGAAAATTTGGCCGGAAAACCTTTGAAATCGATTTGTCCGATTGTATCGCTTTCAAAAACTTCATTTCCTTGATGCGAAAATCTGTAATCATCTTTTT
>Ga0308157_10001064_pt1 | contig 65442 bp, 82 predicted proteins | sample PhyBR1_FD_201035 | JGI IMG/M metagenome (GOLD analysis project Ga0308157, IMG submission 201035) | Phyllosphere microbial communities from UC Gill Tract Community Farm, Albany, California, United States - DLSLB.R1 | ecosystem: Host-associated > Plants > Phyllosphere > Unclassified | place: USA... | reverse complement strand
ACTACAATCATTTCCGTCCGCATTCGTCCTTGGGAAATGCCGCGCCAGCGCAGTTCGCCGAGGCATTTCGGACAGCCCCAAACACGCCGATTTTTCTACCTTAGATCGGCTCAAGATTTGGGAGGCCCTCAAACACGCCGATTTTTCTACCTTAGATCGGCTCAAGATTTGGGAGGCCCTCAAACACGCCGATTTTTCTACCTTAGATCGGCTCAAGATTTGGGAGGCCCTCAGGGTGGCGGCCCTGTTCTTAGCGAAATTTGGGGGAACAATATTGGACGCTGATACTTTTTTTTTAAAATTCGAGAGGGATTTCCAAGAGCTTGTATCGAGTGTTGGCCTTTATAAGATGCGGCCGGAGAACAGCGACCTCCTTCTTTCAGCTTTTGACGAGCAAGATTTTCTTTCGATTGTCCGTTCTGCGGGGAGCGCAAATATTTGCGTAGAAATCGGGTGGATTTTTCATGGCGTCGAATCGGCTAGAGGGAAGTTTGGGCATTGTTTTTTACGCTTGGAACTATCCAATGGATGCGTTGACGAGCGCCTTACCGTGTTCTTGGAAGCTCTCAGGCGGGATGAAGTTATGTAGGAGACCTCATCGAGCAGCGTGTATGGCCCGTTGGCTTACAGACCACTGGCCGTTCTAACGCAAATGGCCAACTCCTTGTTCCGCAAGGAACCAGTCCAGCATCGGCATCGCATAGCTCGGCGGCAACTATGGAATGGTTACATGTGACGGCCAAGGTGGCTTTTTAGTTAGCGTGTGCAATTCTGGATGCGACATGTCGTTCGGGCACATTCATGAAAAGAATCACCGGGCACTATTGCAGGCTAGATATTCGAACGTTTGCGTAGGGAGGCCCTTGGGCGCTGCGCCATTCCCAAAAGAGTGGAGTGCAGACGATCCTGTTGCAGTATCATTTCAGAACGAGCTGGAGTGCAGAGCTTACAAAGTGCAAATGGAATGCATAGATCGCCTCCGCGACGGTGGATTGGGTAGCTCAGATGCGGATCAGTCATTCAATCAAGCTTTGAACCAACGAAGAGATCGACAGTGCAACGCATCTGGGTGGTGACTCTCTTGGGACTATTAGCATCGTGCAGTCCTCCGGAAAGCTCGGCGGGAGCTTACGATGTAAAAATGGGCGGCATTATTTGTAAGTACTTCAAGGGCGTGGATCCGGATCCACCTATGTCCGTTAGAAGGGCTCTTGACGAGAGAGGCATTAAAGACGAACGCCTCGCGGGCAAGACAATATGCGGCGACGTGACGAGCTGGAATCTTCTCCCTGAAGGGGCCGAAGTTGGGGCAATTCCGCCTCCGGGAATGTATCGGCGTGTTTCAATACGCAAGAATGGAGGGATTACGGTAAGTCCGGACGACTATCGCTGCGATTCGGCGAGCTGCCCGAATGAACGTTATTGACGGAAATATTTCAACCTCCTCTCGATGGGCGTAGACGGTGATTTCTTCTGAAAACTTGGTGTTGTCCCTGTCCCGAGTTCGCTTCTACTCAGCGGGAGACGAGGGTGCATTCTTTCATTGGTTGAATGGGATCAAGTGCGTACTTCGCCATGAAGGCGTTGGGACTGAGCTTCAATTGCATGTCGATTCCGGAGCTGTTGATGAAGCCTCCTTAAGGGAGTTGATTGCTTTTTTCTGGAGGTATGGTGTACCCATGGAACAGCTTGCGGTTCTTGACCGCCCTGCCTATTCGAGCTGGTTGCGCAATCAGAAGGCCTTCTGGTTTGCATCAATGTTTGGCACAGCCTCTCATTGAATCGAGAATGCTTTAGAGGTTCTAGCGTAGATAGATTCGAGGCAGCTGCAGGCTTATGTGCTTGCATGTCAGGCGGCTTGTAGGCGGCTTACCCCTCCCCGGCAAGTGGCTAACTTCTTGTCCCGCAAAGCCCCCTTCCAACTGAAAGCTCGCATGACCTGTACGACGCACTGAGGTTCAAGCGATCAACGAGACCAGCCCATGCCAATGCAGCTGGTCCTCGTCCTCACCCGCATTGACGCTTCATCGTAGAAGTAAGCGCAAGTGACGGCGACTCGCTCGCCCTCCCCGACCGCCTTACGCAAAACGCCCGCTAATGAGCGGGCGTTTGTTGAATCCTTGATCCGTGAGGCGATTGCGGCTTTAACCGGCCAGCTTGCGAACGCGACGCTCTCCCAGCTGAGCTACCGCCCCACACGACAGGGCCAGTGTACGCCCGCCGCCGGTGTCACGCAAAACCGACCGACCGACTAGCCACAGCCACTGGGAAGACGAGCATCTGATGCACCAAGCCAGCTATGAACTTGGCAATGACCGCATGGCCCCACTTTTGGCAGCCGCCAAAATCGGGGATTACCGATGTTTTCATGGAATCTCCTAGGAAAGGGGTACGAGAAAGTTCCACGTCGGGCTTCAGCTAATCTGCGGGAATTAACGCCCCCACTATGCTTGTCGTGCGAAAGCGCAATGTGCTCGACATGGTCATTGGTGGCCGCGCCGGCGAGAAGGTTTGTGAGGTACGGTGACTCATTGATGGCTTGACGGATTGTGTCAATTGCATCCGTCGGGAATCCATGTTCGCTTGCCAGATTCGCCAATAGCGGCTCAATCCGAGGGTCAACCGGCCTCATTAGTGCCTCCGTATAGAGCAATTCGCTGAACGCAGAGAGCGCCAGCCTTGGTTTTGTAGAGGCGCATATCAATAAACATACTCTCTGAGCCGGGCGCCTCACGGTGGTGTTCACGCAGCCAGCCGGAACCGAAACGCTCAGTGATAGTTCTCTTGTAGCCACGCTGTTCCAAGGCCAGCGAGACAGCGTCGGCATCCATGATGCAGCCGGGATCTTCCATCTGCATCATCCCGCGGCCATCCATCATTCCCATTTTGATGATGGCCTGAGTACCATTGCTGCCAGGCATCAGCTCGGCAGTGAACCCATAGCCTCCACCAAGTGATGTGATGGCGGATATCCCGTCTGTTGGAATTTTCCCCGGACCGCTGAGTGTTACGCCGAGGGCGTTCCCGAACGAATCAGCCGTGATATCGCTGGATCTTGCCAGCGCATCGGCATAATCCAGTATCCGGTGTTCAAGCGCTCTGACCTCAAGTGCCTGGCTTGTGATGGCAACAGATACAGCGCCAGGGGCCGGAGCCGTCGCAGCAGATGGCGCAGTCTGCGTACAGGATGTGGCGATAAGCACCGTCCCTAGTGACGCTACGATGTTGGCTGGAATCGTCCCATACCGTTCCGTTGAGCACCTTGGCGATTAGCATAGTCACGCCGGGAGGCAATGAAGTGAATGGGCTGTTTTGCTGGGCAGTCTCAGCAGTGGTGCGCCGCTGGCCTGAGTTCAACGAAAGGGCATCCGCATCGAGTACATTCCACCAAGCAGGCAGGCGAAAAAATGTCTATGTCGAACGCTTCAGCCGTCGCGTGCGCTCCCTATCTGGTCAGAACCCTGTTCGATTCGATTGAACAGGTGCAGGGGCGGATTCCCCCCGATTTTGTGAGCCCCCCGCGCCGGCAGTGACCACTTGGCAGACAACCCCCGCGCTCCTATGATCTGCGGGTCGAAAATGGCGGGCCGGTATTTGGTGAGCTCCGGCCACTGTTCAACCTGAACAGCTTTTCCAGCCCTTCAAGGGCCGCGGACCACGACGGAAGCACGCGCCAGTGCTTGCCCGTCGGTTGCCGCCTTCCTGGCATCGTTCGAGTGGACTGAGCGCGTTGCATTACGCCCTTCCATTGATCGACCAAGGAACGTCACCATGTTCATGCAAACCATTCCCTACACCTCACTGCTGCCCTTGCTGTCACTCTGTGGCTGGCTGCTGATGTTTGCCCTGAAGCACAGAAGCCTTTTCGTTGGTGACTGCATGGGGTTGCTGTATCACCTCGCGCTGTTGCCGGTCGTGCAACTGTTGCCAGGCGCCATTGAACTGAAGTTTGCCGGGCATTTGTGGTTGCTCTGCGACGCGATGATCGACATGGCATCGATCAATGGCGCAGGCCACGACGCGATATGGAAAGCACGAATGGCCGTGCACCTGCCGGCAGCAATCTGGATCGCCGGCGCTTCATTCGGCATGCGTGGTATTGCCAGCTACATAGGCGTATTGCTCGGTGCGGGGCTGTTGCTGCACGCCCTGTTCGGCTCACGGCTGCGCAATAGCAAACAAGTCCTCGGAATCTTCGTCATCCCGATGATGTCGGCTTGGCTGCTCAGCGTCGCATGGTGGTTGCAAGCCTGAGCCATCGTCTGTCGCGCGGCCCATCCGAACAGCACATCAGCCCCCGTCCGGCCACGTGCAGGCAATCGCAACCGATGTGATTACGACCGCTTCCCCAATAGACCGATTCCGATGCGGCGTGACAGGCGTGCAACAAATTCGGACGGCGACCCGATGGAGGGGATCGGGCCGCCGCCCCAAGGAGCAATGGGCTACCCAGCAGCATTGCTCCGTCGCCACAATGCCAGCGACACGGTGAAGCCAATGTCGAACCGGGGTTTCAACACGGAGACAGCGTGGATCAGGGCTCAGGCTTGCGTCGGTAGTCCAGCGGTGGATTCTCGCGCTGGAGCAAGGGCTGGTAGCGGAAGGCCTCACCGCGCCGGGCAGTGAATTCATTCTTCGCGGCAACGATTGTTTCCGGCGACTGCAAAAGCGTCACCCCCGCCAAAGCCAGGACCTTGGCCGCATTCAGCGCGCCCTTGTTGCCGATGGACATGCCCGAGGCTGCCACTGCCTGCCAGCTGTGGGCAGGCGTACCGGGTACCCAGGTGGCCGTGCCCACGCCCACGGTTGGCACGTTCCAACTGACGTCACCAACGTCGGTGGACGCACTGCCTGCGAGGTCGGCGCGATAGGCTTGAAGCGCCGTCGCCTGCTTCAGGTCCGGATGCTTCTCCAGGCTTTGCTGCAGTTGCTGGGCAAATGCCTGCTCTGCTGCGTCGTAGTGCACGCCGCCCACCTGCTGCAGCGCCGCCTGCATCACCTGCCCCAGGGTATCGTTCGGCAACAACGAGAACACGCCCCCGGTCTGCTCGAATTCAACACGCGTGCCCGTGCCAAGTGCAGCGCCTTCGGCGGCCTTGCGCAAGCGTTCGACCACATCACGCACGACCGCCGGATCGGTGTGGCGCACGTAGTAATACGCCTCGGCTTCATCAGGCACCACATTGGGTGCGGCGCCACCGTTGCTGATGATGTAGTGGATGCGCGTGCCCTCCGGCACGTGCTCGCGCATCAGGTTGGCCATGTAGTTGAAGGCTTCCACGCCATCCAGTGCGGATCGGCCACGCTCCGGGGCAATGGCTGCATGTGCGGCACGGCCATGGAAGCGAAACTTGCCACTTATGTTGGCCAGGCTGGTGCCTTGCGCAGCCGAGTTTTCTGCCGACGGATGCCAGTGCAGCACTACATCAACATCATCGAACAGACCGGCCTTGGTCATGTAGACCTTGCCCGAACCGCCCTCCTCCGCCGGCGTGCCGTACAAGCGCACCTCACCTTCCTGCCCGCTGTGTTGCAACCACTGCGCGATGGCGCGCACGGCACCAACCGATGCCGCACCGAACAGATTGTGGCCGCAGGCTTGGCCGGCATCCTGGCCAGCGATGGGCGTGCGTACAGGCGTGGCCGCCTGCGCCATCCCCGGCAGCGCATCCATCTCGGCCAACAGGGCGATCACCGGCCCCTTGCCCCGCCTGCCGTAGCTGGCAACAAACGCTGTCGGCATGCCGGCCACGCCGGCCTGTATGCGGAAGCCGGCATCGCGCAGTTCGCGCTGCAGCAGCGCCGAAGAGGCCTGCTCCAGGTAACCCAGCTCCGGCTGTTGCCATAGCTGCAGGCCTACCTCGGCCTGCCGCGGCGCATAGGCGTCGAGCACGGCAATGACGTCCGCTCCATCATCGGCTGCGGCAGCCATCACTGCCGTGGGCAGAAACAGCGCCATCAGTCCCAGGCACAAACATGTTGGCTTCAGCATCCAGGCAACTCCGCCGGGTCAGTAGAAACGCACGTTGTCGATTTCGAACCAGACCTTGCTGCCCGGTTCACCCCCTGCAGAGAACACCAGTTGCTGTAGGTCATCGCCCCGCCACGTCGGCACCGGTGCCTTGCTGCGGTAAGGCGGTTGGCCCTGCAGTGCGACGAATGGAATCTCCACCGTTTGCCAGCCATCAGCGGCCTGCAGCGGCGCGGCAAAGCGGCGGTTGCCCGAGGCCCGCACTTCGAACCGCAGCTCCGGCGCGCTGCCGCGCAGCTCGAAGCGCACGCCGCGGTAGGCGGTGGCATCCACCGGCGCCACCGACCCACGGCTCAGCGGCAGGATGGCTGCGGCAAATGCACTGTCCTTGCTCGACAGCTTGGCCTGCGTGGCCAGCGCCTTGCCGCCGGTTTCGCGCGCCACCACCTCGGTCACCTGCCAGGTACGATCATTGCCACCATCGGCTTCATCCACCCGCAGCGTGTCGAGCGCGGTGCGGCCATCTGCCCGCTCAAAATCATCCACCAAGGCGGCAACTGCCATCGCAGGCAAGGCCAATGCCTTGTTTCCGGCAGGCAAGACGGCCCCCCTGCCCTGCACCTGGCGGCCCGCCACATACACCTGCTGGGTGTTGCGGATATCTGCGATGTGTTGCCAGGGTTGGCCGCGTACCAGCAGCAGATCAGCGCGCTTGCCGACCTCGATGGTGCCGCGATCCGCCACGCCCAAGGCCTTGGCACTGGCGGAGGTGCCGGCCACCAGGGCCTCGCTGGGGCTGAGCCCTGCCTGCACCAGCAACTCCAGCTCGCGCAGGGTGGAGGCACCGTGGGGCGTTCCGGTCATGCCGGCATCGGTTCCGACCACCACCGGGATACCCGCATCGTGCAGCGCCTTGACGTTGCCCAGGGCATTGACGAAGTTCTGCTCACGCTGTGCCAATACTGCCGGCTTGGCGCCCTCGCGACCGCTGCCGTCCACACGCTCGGGCAGGTACACCGCCAATGACGGTGCGTACGCAGTGCCATGCTCGCGCATCAGCTGGATCAACTCGGCGTCCACCGGGCCGTCCTGCACGCTGTGCGCGATCACGTCCACGCCGGCGCGGGCGGCAGTCTTGCCGCGCTTGACCATCACCGTGTGGGTGAACACTTTGAGCCCATGCTTGTGCGCCTCATCGACCAGTGCAGCAAGGGTTTCCTCATCCATCGAGCTGTTGTCGGCGGCGTTGGAATAGCGCCAGCCATCGGTAAATGCCTTGATGAAGTCGGGCTTGTAAGCGGCCACCGCCTGCACGCCGGCGCGCGCCGCCTCGGGCGAGTTCACCCAGCGGGTGGTGTTCTCGTCGCCCCAGTCGGCACCGTGCCCCAGCGGGGTGCTCATGCGCGCGGCGAACTTGACGTCCGGTGCGGCAATCGAGGCCAACCAGGCACGACGCGGTGCGTAGGCTTCCGGCGGTTCATGGAAGTCGCTGACCGTGGTTACGCCAGCAGCCATATACAGGTTGGCAACCTGCGGCAGTTCGGAAGGCGTGGCATTCGGCGTCCAATGCGTATGCAGGTCAAACAGGCCCGGTAACAGCGCCTGCCCACGTGCGTTCACCACGCGCGCGCCTTTGGGCACGCTCAGCTGCTGGCCAATGGCGGCAATGCGTCCACCTTCGACCAGGACACTGGCCGCATACGGTGCGCGACCGGTGCCATCGAATACCACCGCGTCGCGGATGAGCACCGCCGAGTCGGCGGCGGTCGCGGCGATGCTGGCCTGGCCGTGGCCCAGCAGTAGCGCGGTCGCGACCGCCATGGCAAAACTACGCTTGATGCAGTGCTGCATGTTCATGTACCCAAAGTCATTGCATGGACCGCGCCATATGCGGCGCGGTGTCGGGAGAGCTCAGCCGCACGACGTTCCCGTCCTGCTGCACCACCAGCCCAAGGCTGAGCGCGACACTGCGCGCAAACCCCGCCGGATCACTGGCCGAATACAGACCAACAATGCGGCGGCTACCCACCAGCGGGTCATCGATCACGATGCGGGTGTCGCTGTAACGCATGAACTGCGCAGCGGCTACCGACAAGGTGTCACCGTTGAAGGAAAGCATGCCCTCACGCCACGCCAGCTGCTGGTCGACGTCATCGGTAGGCACGGCCTCGATGCGAATGCCGTGGCTGCGATTGGCCAGCGCACGATAGTTGGCCACCAGCCGCGTCGGCGCCACCGCGCCCTGCGTATCGGCCACATCCACCACGCCTTCGCGCACCAGCACTTCGACCCCGCCACTGCGTCGCTCGGTCAGGCTCACGGCAAAGCTGGTGCCAACGGCAGTGACGTCGGTGTCATCCGCGCGCACCACGAATGGGCGGTCGGGATTCTTGGCCACATCGAACAGCGCTTCGCCCTGTAGCAACTGGATGTCGCGGCGACGTTCGCTGAAGCGAACACGCACCTGCGAATCCGAATCCAGCGTGATTGCCGAACCATCCTGCAATGGCACGCGCAGGATCTCTCCCTTGCGCGTAGCGTAGTACTCGTTACCCGGCTCATGCCGCTGCACGCCGATGGCCAGCACGCCGACAGCGGCGGCGGCCGCAACCACCCAGCGCAACACGCGCCGCGCACGCCGCGGGGCATGCGGCGTATAGGCGCGGTCCATGCCACCGGCCGACAAGGCCCTGGCGCGGTCGGTACGGGCCAGCACCGCATGCGCTCTCGCGTAGGCGCCGAAATGGCGCGCATCGGCCTGCAGCCACGCATCGCGCATTGCGGCCTCGTCCGGGGTCAGCGGCGCCCGATCCTCGCGCGCAACCCAGGCCGCGGCATTGTCATCAATACTCATATCAGCGCCGGCGCGCATTGCTTGCTCCTTCCGCGGCGGACCGCTCCATTTCCCGCTCCACTCCATTGGCATCGCGCTTCATCGAATCCATCAATACCCGGATTCCCTTGCAGATGTGTTTCTCCACGGTGTTCTCGCTGATCTGCATACGCTGGGCGATCTCTCGCTGCGAATAGCCCTCCACCCGCCGCAGTACGAAGGCCTGCCGGCATTTGTCCGGCAGACTGTCGATCAGTGCGCCGATACGCGCCAGTTCCTGCCGGGACGACGCCGTGCGCTCGGGGCCGATCTCATCACCGGCGATGGCAACCCGGTCTATCTCCGCCACCGCCTCGATCGATACCACCTGCGCACGTCGCAACTGTTGCAACACCACCGAATGCGCCACCGAATAGACATAGGCCTTGGGCTGCTGGATGTGTGACACATCTGCCATGCCGGCGAGGATGGCGTAGGTTTCCTGGATGACGTCATCCACGTCCTGCCGCAGCGACAAGCGCCGTCGCAACCATTCGCGCAGGGCCGGCTCACACGGCAGCACGTGCTCGGCCAACCAACTGGCACGCTGCCGCGCAAGTGATGCGTTCATCGCACCACCCGCACGGCTTGTGCCGCCCAGCAACGGGCACATGGCTTGGACATCAGAACGCCTTGCTCACATTGACGTACCAGTAGCGCGGATTGGCCAGGTAAACGCCGGACGGGTAACCGAACACATCGTCCGCAACCGGGGGGCGTTTGTTGGCGATGTTGTTGGCCCCCACCTTCAACGACACTCCGCTGAGCCAGCCTTCGCGTTCAAAATCGTATTTGACGAAGGCGTTGGCCAGGGTCTGGGACTTCACCGTCCACGGCGTACCGTCGGCGAGGGTCAGTCCATTGTCAACGTATGAACTGGCATAGCGCGCATTCGCGCCCACCGACAATTGCTGGTAACGCCAGGTAAGCGTACCGGACCACTTCCATTCCGGATTGCCACCGTTGCCGATCAGGTCACCACCACCGGTGATGCGGATGGATGGGTCCACCAGACCACTGGCCTTTGCATCTTCCAGAGCCTGCAAGGCGGGCGAACGCTGGCGGTAGAACTCGATCAGGTGGGTACCGGTGACCGATACGTCGAAGCGACCGATCGCGGTTTCCGGGGAATTCCAGCTGAAGTTGTAATCCACGCCGCGCAGGGTCTGCGGCTCCAGGTTGACGTATTGATCCGTCACGTAGAGCACCTTGCCGGCCGCATCCAATCCGGTACCGGCGAAGCGCGCGATATCGTCCGCAGTCGGGTCAGCGCGGACCACCGCAGCATTGCTGCTGCCTTGCTGGCGCAGCAGATAGTCCAGGATCAAGGCATTGCCTTCGCCGAACAGGCCGATGATGCCTTCCTGCTCGTACTTGTAGTAATCCACCGCGAAGGTGAAGCGACCGTAGCTTTCCGGAATGAAACGCGGCTGGAAGACCAGGCCGGCGCTGGTATTGGTGGACGTCTCCGGCTTGAGGTTGGGGTTGCCGGAACGGCGCGCCGTGGTCGAGTAGGTATAGCCGCCACAGTTGGCGATCGAGGCCTGCGTGCCGCTACGCACATCGGCTTCGCACTGGATGTAGTCGGTGCGGTTGTTGGAGCGGCTTACCACCGTGGCGTTGATCTGCTCCAGGTTGGGCGCACGGAAGCCCTTGGCCCATGACGAGCGCAAGGTCAGCCCGTCGAACAACTGCCAGCCCAGGGCGACCTTGGGTTTGGCCACATTGCCGAAGTCGTTGTAGCGCTCAGCGCGGCCAGCCACCTGCAGGTCCAGCGAACGCACCAACGGGATGTTCATCTCCGGCGATACCAGCGGCACCGAGAACTCCGCGAACAAACCTGCAACCGTGCGCGAGCCGTAGGTATCCGGGGTCGGGCTGACGCCGTACATGTCGCTGGGGTACTCAACGCCGGTGATGGCATCGGTAAAGGTCACCGAACCATCCACGCGCGCATCGCGATCATCGCGCTGGGTTTCGTGGCGCACTTCCAGCCCTGCAGCCATCCCGACATCGCCCGCCCAGGTCTTGAACAGATCGGCCCGCGACGCCTTGAAATCCCACAGGAACAGCTCGGTCTTGCTTTGCCGCTGCGCCTTGTAGAAGAACTGGTCCAGCTTGTCCCAATCATTGCAGCCGCCACAGAACGGGTTGTAGGCGGATGCCGTGGGATTGGCCAACGCCTGCTGGAACAGCGACATGCTCACTGCATCCTGCGTGTCCTTCACCTTCGCCTGCGAGTACAAGGCCGCCGATTCCCAGTCGAAGCCGTAATGGAAGCCACGCAGGCCCGCCAACGCACGCACCTGGGTGTTGTTGACTTCGATGCGGGTGGGCCGTTCGAACCGGTAGCTGGTAATGGTGACCGGCACGCCGTCGGCGCCGATGTTCAGGCCTTCAAGGCGATTGGGGTTGAGCGACCCGTCCGGCAGGTACATCGCGCCGAACGGGTTCCAGTAGTTGCTGGCGGCCACCGTCATCGGCAGCGCGGTGATGGTGTTCACGCCATTCTGCAGGCTGTAGGCCCGCGAGTCGTAGATTCCCGCTTCGCTGAAGAACGACAGGCCATTGTCGAAATCGTGCTTGCCGGTGACGAACAGGTTGAGGCGGCGCACATCCGGGCTGATCGACAGGGGGTACTGTGCCTGCTGGTTGTCGCGAAGGTTGGCATCGGCCGCCGACGTCGCCTTGCTGCCGGACTGTACGCACAGGCCATCACCGATGGTCGCCTCGCAACCGCTGTTGCTGGTTGGTTGCACATGGAAGGCACCGGCCGCCGTGGTCAACCAGGCACCGTTCTGCGACACGCGCGGGCCATTGACGGTGAAGTTACCCCAAGGGCTGTTGGTATTGCGGTTGTCGGTACCGGCCAGGCCTTCAAACGGCGTGCCCAGGAAATCCGCCGCACGGTTGCCATTGCGTGTCCAGTCCTGGTCCAGCGAGTTCAGGCCCGTGGTGTTGTAGTAGTTGAAGGCGATGGTGATGTTGGAGCGCAGGTCTTCGGAATTTTTGCCCCACATGCCGTTGATGCCGATGTCACTCAGGTCGGTGCCCTCGCCAAACCCCTTCTGCACGCTGATGGTTCCGCCATCCATGTCGTCGCGCAGTACGTTGTTGACCACGCCGGCCACCGCATCGGTGCCGTAGATCGCCGCCGCACCGTCCAGCAGCACCTCCACCCTGCGCAGGTTGGCCACCGGCACCGCGTTGGCGTTGTAAGTCAGTACCGGCACCAGGTTGCCGTCAGCCTGGCTGGTGGGATGCACCACGGTCCGGCGTCCGTTGATCAGCAGCAAGGTATTGCCCACGCCCAACCCGCGCAGGTTGACCGAGGCGATATCGCCGCGCGCGTAATTGGAGCTGTTGCCGCCATTGGTACCACTGAAGGAGACATCACCCATCTGCGGGATCGACCGATACAGGTCGTCGCCGGAGACCGCGCCGGTCGCCTCGATCTGCTCTGCCTGCAGCGTTGCCACCGGCAGGATCGCGGCCGACTTGCTGCCCTTGATCTGACTGCCGACTACGGTGACCTGGTCCAGCGTGTTGACCTTGGGACTGTCGGCGGCTGCCGTCTGCGGAGCCGGCTCCGGCTGCGCCGCCTGCCCTGCCGCCAGCCCACCGAGACCGGACAACGACGCCAGCATCGGGGTCGCGGCACGCAGGGTGATGGTGCGACCGTCGTCCGAAGCCACCGTCAGACCGGTTCCAGCCAGCAGGCGCGCCAAGGCTTCGCGCGGCTCCATCTGGCCCTTGAGCTCAGCTACCGCGACCCGCCCGGAGTCACCTGAATGCGCAGGCGCCACGATCTGCACCCCCGCCTGGCGGGCAAACTCGGGCAGTACGTCTTCGATGGTGCCTGCCTCAAGGTCGAACTGCGGGGGCGCAGCCAACGCCGGGACTGCGGCGCACAGCGCCACAACTGCCAGACCGCCGCGGATAGCGCTTGCAAGCGGCAACAACTTGAATGAACGCATTGATGTATCCCCAGAAAGTGACGCGAAAGGCGGCAACCACTGCCCCTTGCATCACTTGATGCGCGACCGCGCAGGTTCCGCCATCCTGTCGCCAATTGGTCGCACGTGCATACCTGTACCCGCCCGCCGCGCCATACGCCGTAGTATCCTTCGCCGACAAGCTTCACATTCGAGGACCCAGACCCATGCGTTTCCGCCCTCAGTACGTCCTGATCGCCGTGCTTGCCCTTGTCCTCACTGCCTGCGGCAGTGGCCCGGTCAAGCGTGTGTCCGAGCCGGCTGCGAGCATCCAGCAGCTCACCGTGGGCAACGACGGCAACTGGGATGTGGAGCTGCGCCTGCGCAACTACAGCTCCATGCCGATGCGCTTTGAAAGTGTCTCCCTGGCCGTCAAGGTCGGTGACCAGGCTGCCGGTACGCTCAGCGCAACACCCGCTGTGTCGATCGGCCCCGAATCGGCCGACGTGATCAAGGTGCGCCTGCAACCGGCCTCGGCCGCGCGCCTGGTGGTGGCCGATGCATTGGCCGGCAGCAGCTCGCTGTTCTACGAGCTGGAAGGCAGCGTCAGCGTCACTCCGGAAGACAAGAAGCAACGCAGTTTCGACATCAAATCGCGCAACAGCCTCAACCAGGCCCCGGGCCTGCCCGGCGTGCTGCGCTGATCCCCCACCGTTTCCCGCATCGTTCGAGATCGTTCTGATGAGCAACTACAAAGCCCCCGTTACCGACCTCCGTTTCGCCCTGCACGACGTGCTGAAGGCCGAATCCCTGTTTGCCGCGATGGGTCTTGAAGACGCCAGCGCCGACGTGATCGACGCCGTGCTGGAAGAAGCCGGCCGTTTCAGCGGCGCCGTGCTGGCCCCGCTCAATGCCATTGGCGACCAGACCGGCTGCAAGCTGGACAAGGCCACCGGTGAAGTCACCACCGCACCGGGCTTCAAGGAAGCCTATGCACAGTTCGTGGAAGGCGGCTGGACCGGCCTGACCGCATCGCCGGACTTCGGCGGCCAGGGCATGCCGGAAACGCTGGGCATGGCGTTGAGCGAAATGGTGTCTTCGGCCAACCTGGCCTGGAGCCTGTTCCCGATGCTGTCGCACGGCGCGGTTGAAGCGCTCAAGCACTACGGCGAAGACTGGCAGAAGGAAGCCTTCCTCAAGCCGCTGGTCGCCGGTAACTGGACCGGCACCATGTGCCTGACCGAGCCGCATGCCGGCACTGACCTGGGCCTGCTCAAGACCCGCGCCGAGCCGAACGCGGACGGCAGCTACTCCATCACCGGCACCAAGATCTTCATCACCGCCGGCGAACACGACCTCAGCGACAACATCGTGCACCTGGTGCTGGCCAAGCTGCCGGACGCACCGGCCGGCCCGAAGGGCATCTCGCTGTTCGTCACCCCCAAGTACAAGGTTGACCGCGACGGCAACCAGGGCGAGCGCAATGAACTGCGCTGTGGCGCGCTGGAGCACAAGATGGGCATCCACGGCTCGTCCACCTGCGTGATGAACTTCGACGGAGCGCAGGGCTACCTCGTCGGCCAGCCGCACAAGGGCCTGCAGGCGATGTTCGTGATGATGAACTCCGCCCGCCTCGGCGTTGGCGTGCAGGGCCTGGCGCAGTCCGAGCGTGCCTACCAGGGCGCTTTGGCCTATGCCCGTGAGCGCCTGCAGTCGCGCGCACCGAAGGGCCCGATCCTGGCTGACAAGCCGGCAGATCCGATCATCGCCCAGCCCGATGTGCGCCGCATGCTGCTGACCACCAAGGCACTGACCGAAGGTGGCCGCCTGCTGGCCGCACATGCTTACACCCAGCTTGATGCCGCCCAGCACGCCAAGGACGACAAGGTCCGCGCCGATGCCGACACGCTGGTCAGCTTCCTCACCCCGATCGTCAAGGCCTGCCTGACCGAGTGGAGCATTGAAGCCACTTATAACGGCCAGCAGGTGTTCGGCGGCCACGGCTACATCGCCGAGCACGGCATGGAGCAGTACGCCCGCGACGCGCGTATCACCACCTTGTATGAAGGCACCACCGGCATCCAGGCGCTGGACCTGATCGGTCGCAAGACCGCGGTTTCGCAGGGCGCCGGCCTGAAGCTGTTCCTGGCCGAGATCGAGCAGTTCATCGCTGCCAACGCCAGCAACCCGGCCGTGGCCGAGTTCCTGCCGGCACTGGGCGGCAAGGCCAAGGAATGGGGCAAGCTGACCATCGACGTGCTGCAGCGCGCCGCCGCCAACCCCGAAGAACTGGGCGCGGCCAGCTGGGACTACCTGTTCTACAGCGGCTATGTCGCGGTGGCCTACTGGTGGGCCCGCTCGGTGGTCGCCGCACAGGGCTCCAGCCACCCGGAGGCCTTCAAGCAGGCCAAGCTGGAAACGGCGCGTTTCTACTACGCCCGCATCCTGCCGCGCACCCTGAGCCACGCCGCCGGCATCGCCGCCGGTGCCGACTCACTGATGGCGATGGAGTCGGTCCGCTTCGGCGATTGATCCAACAGCAAAAGCAACGCAAGGCTCCCCTTATCCGCCCGTTGGGCACCCCCGCATTCGCGGGGGCAGGCCCTTTGTTCTCCCGGGCTTGCGGGAGACGTGAGCAATCAGGCAAGTCTGCGATCTGAAAACACTTCTTCCGCAAGCGGAGAAGGGAGTGATCGAGCAAGCCTGCGATCTTGAAGCCCCTCTCCCGCAAGCGGGAGAGGGGTTGGGGTGAAGGCAGCTTTTGCTTGGCCCCCTCCCATTGGCCGCAGGCCAAGGGGAGGGCTGGGGAGGGGTAGGTTTTTGGCCCCCGGAAACACCCCAGCGTCGCGGCTCACGCAGCCCCATAACCCCACCGCTCCACCCGCCTTTACACAAACTGTCACGCATCGTGTATAAGCTTTTAACCCGATGGAGACAGACACTACACCGCGTAGTCTGATCGATAACGGAGCCGGCACTTCCGCTCCGACAGACGGGTTTTCAGTTTCGCCCTCCCTTCACCGCCTTGGCTCCGTGCGATTGCTGTCGCTGGATGCGCATGGCCGCGTGCTGGATTGGATCACCTGGCAGGACGCTGCCTGCCTCTACGCACGCGATGCCGTCGCCTGGACATTGGGCGACCCCTGCCTGCATGTGCACGGCGCAATGTCGCGCCTCACCGGCCTGCGCAGCGGGATGGACCTGCACCCGATCATCGCCTCGCGCGGACATGCCCGTTCGCGCGCAATCGACCCGACCCCCAACCTGACCAACACCGCCCTGTTCGCGCGTGATGCGCAGCTCTGCCTGTATTGCGGCCAGCACTTCAGCCGCCCGCAGCTGACCCGCGACCACGTCATGCCGGTCTCCAAGGGCGGCCAGGACACCTGGGAGAACGTGGTCACCGCCTGCTTCAACTGCAACTCGCGCAAGAGCAACCGGACCCCCCAGCAGGCCAACATGCCGCTGCTGGCAGTGCCTTACCGGCCCAGCTGGATCGAGCACCTGATCCTGTCCAATCGCAACATCCTGGCCGACCAGATGGCCTTCCTGAAGGCGCAATTGCCGCGCAAGGCACTGCAGCGCGGCGCGGCCTGAAACCTGCGCCATCGCCGCCGATTTCACGCCAACGACGCCGCCAGCCTGAACAAAGGCTTCATCTTGGCGCCAAACTACGTCATCCGGCATTCACGGGCGTCGCGCTTTGCTTGCCCCACCCTCTCCGGACGGGGAAAATACCGTTTCGAGTGAAACGCGAAGACCATGATCGACTCTGCCAGCTATCCGCGCCTGTCGCGCATCCAGACCCCCGATGACCTGCGCACGTTCGATGAGAGCGAGCTGGCAGCCATCGCCGGGGAATTGCGCGCTTACCTGATCGAATCGGTAGGCAAGAGCGGCGGCCATTTCGCCGCTGGCCTGGGCGTGATCGAGCTTACCGTCGCATTGCATTATCTGTATGACACGCCGGTCGACCAGTTGGTGTGGGACGTGGGCCACCAGACCTACCCGCACAAGATCCTCACCGGTCGCCGCGACAGCATCCACACCGTCAAGCAGAAGGATGGCGTGGCACCGTTCCCCAAGCGCGAGGAAAGCGAGTTCGACACGTTTGGCGTCGGCCATTCCTCGACCTCGATCTCGGCCGCGCTGGGCATGGCCATCGCGCGCCAGAACCAGGGCGATGATCGCAAGGTGATCGCGGTGATCGGCGACGGCGCGATGACCGCTGGCATGGCCTTCGAAGCGCTGGCCCACGCGGGCGGCATGGACGACGAGCCGAACGTGCTGGTCATCCTCAACGACAACAACATGTCCATCTCCGAAGCCGTTGGTGGACTGACCAAGATGCTCGGCCGGGCAACCGCCAGCCGTACCCTCAACGCGTTGCGCGAGAGCGGCAAGAAGATCCTCGGTGACAAGCGCAACAGCCCCCCTGCCCGCTTCGTGAAGCGCTGGGAAGAACAGTGGAAGGGCATGTTCGTGCCGTCCACCGCCTTCGAGCAGATGGGCTTCCATTACACCGGCCCGATCGATGGCCATGACCTGCCGCTGCTGCTGTCCACCCTCAAGCACCTGAAGGATGCCAAGGGCCCGCACCTGCTGCACATCATGACCACCAAGGGCAAAGGCTACGAGCCGGCCGAGGACGACCAGATCGGCTACCACGCCGTCGGCCCGTTCGACCCCAGCAAGGGCCTGCCGGAAAAGGGCGCGCCCAAGAAGCCGACCTATACCGACATCTTCGGCAACTGGCTGTGCGATGCCGCTGCGGCTGATCCACAATTGCTGGCGATCACCCCGGCCATGCGTGAAGGCTCGGGCCTGGTACGTTTCAGCAAGGAATACCCGGAGCGCTACTTCGACGTGGCGATCGCCGAGCAGCATGCGGTAACACTGGCCGCCGGCATGGCCACCCAGGGCGCCAAGCCCGTGGTCGCGATTTATTCGACCTTCCTGCAGCGCGCCTACGACCAGTTGGTGCACGACGTCGCCACCCAGGACCTGGACGTACTGTTCGCCATCGACCGCGCTGGCGTGGTCGGCCCGGACGGTGCTACCCACGCAGGCAATCTCGACCTGAGCTACCTGCGCTGCGTGCCGAACATGGTGGTCATGGCCCCAGGCGATGAAGCCGAATGCCGGCAGATGCTCAGCACTGGCCTGCAGTACAAGGGCCCCGCTGCAGTGCGTTACCCGCGCGGCACCGGCCCCGGCGTTGCTGTCGGCACTGATCTGTCCACCTTGGAGATCGGCAAGGCACAACTGCGCGTGCAAGGCAGCCGCCTGGCCATTCTCGCCTTCGGTGCCGCCGTGCCTGCCGCAGAGCAGGTGGGCCGCGAGCTGGGCCTGAGCGTGGTCAACATGCGTTTCATCAAGCCGCTGGACAAGGCAATGCTGCTGGAACTGGCGCGTACGCACGATGGCTTCGTCACTGTCGAAGACAACGTGGTTGCCGGCGGTGCCGGTTCCGGCGTCTCCGAGCTGCTCAACGCCGAAGCGGTGGTGATGCCGATGCTGCACCTGGGCCTGCCGGACAGCTACCAGCACCACGCCAGCCGCGAAGACCTGCTGGCCGAAGCAGGGATTGATGCGGCCGGCATCCGTGCCGCCATCCTCAAGCGTTGGCCGAAGCTGCAGGACAGCACAGCACCGTTGAGCGCGGCCAGCTGACTTGAGCACCGAAAAGCCCCGCAATGCGGGGTTTTTCATTTCACACCGGGCCCCGCTGGCACCGAAGGTTCACACCATGGGCTGGCGAATGATGGTCTTCCACTTCTCCGGCGCGGCCCTGCGTATATCGCTCAGATAGACCTCGTGATGCTTGCCGCGCAGCGCCGAGCGACTGAGCACATGCGCATGAACCCGCTGGATGGTGGGCCCTTCGGCAGAGAAGGGACCGACGTGCAGGATCTGGGCGCAACGCCCTTCTTCAAATGACTCGAATCGAAGCTTCTTCAGCGCCGGCAGCGACTTTCTCATGTCGACAACGGCGGCAGCCGATTGGACGTCCTGCAGTGATACTTCTGGCGGCTGCATGATCATCATCGTCCACATCCAGGCACTGCGGTCGTTGCGATTGAAGCTGCCGAGGTCATCCGCCCACCACAGACCTTCCAATGGCATCACCACGTAGTCGAGCGCTCGCGTCTGTTTAAGCGTGAACTTGAGCGTATAGGACATGGAGAAAAGTGCCTCTATCGCTGATGCGTAGTCCGGGGAGGTGTTGGGGTCACCTTCTCCGTCAATCATCAGGAAGTTGAAAGCTGGGACATGCACTTCCGTGACCTGCCGTGAGGATGGCTTGTACAGCGCATCAAGTGCCCGCTTCAGGTCAATTTTGTCCACGATCCAATCCAGTCCCAGAGGTCCACCAATGCTAGTCGTACCCCTGCCCTTGCGGTCAAGCCCAAAGCCTGAGCCAGCCACGCACAGTCTTTGTTGTTGGATTGGGCATCGTCTCAATCGGTGCGCTCGCATACCACGATGATCCCGTCATGCGCCCACAAACACTTCCCGACCAGTTCGCCTGGCGCCCCCACGCCGACAGCCAAGCCCTGACCCTGCGCGGTCGTATCATCGCCATCGCCTGTGCCCTGCCCAATGGCAAGGCCCGCTCAACGCGTCGCATCGGGACGCGACGGATGGTGCATGAGTTCCACCCAGACCTCGCTTCAGCCACCCGGTATCTCAGCGCATGGGCGTGGCGCTGGGAGAGCCAGATTCTGGAGATTTACAGCTGCATCCCGCGCAGCCCCAATCCATCGGCGCCGTTGGCGCCGCAAGGTAGTGCTGACCACGCGGCCGCCCGTGTCTGACTTGCACCGTCAATCGAATGGACTCGCAACTGCTTCCGCCGAAGGAAAGCGATCTGTGCGCCTACAGATGCCGGATAATCACCGAACCAAACATGCGGCACAACAGCATGGTCATCGCAAACGCAGTGGCGAAGGCGAATAGCCATTTCATCTCGGCGGAGAGCAGCAGCTTCGCCTCGTCATCCAGCAGGCCTGCATCGCGCCGACGCATCTCACGCGACAGCAGCAACATGGAAAGCAATACCAGCAACAGCAACGGCAACCAGGCGAACAACAGCATCGACAAGCTGCCGGCCGATGCGCTGCCACGGCTGTTGTGCGTGACGAAGCGGCCGATCGCCAGTTGGTTTTCGTACGGCAGGAAGATAAACAACAGCGTCGCCATACCGATGCCCAACAGGGCCAGATGTCGCAGCCGCAGTTTCCACGGCCAACGTACAGCAGGCGGCGGTGGGGTGCGTACAGCGCCAAACCTGAGTGAGCGATCTCCCGCATCCAACCTTCCCGACGACCTGTGGCGATCAACATGCCAGAACCAGCGATACAACCCACGCTGCAACGTGAAGAACATCACCGTTGCCATGAAGATGACCAGCACGATATTGAAGGCAACCGCGCCCGCGTCCTTGTCCGTCGAGTCCCGAAGCATCGCAACAGCGATCCACCCGCCGAACAATACGCTCCAACCGAACAGGAACAACCCCGCAATGATCAGCCAACGGCGCCACGCAGGACCACGCAGCCATACGGGCATGGCGCGCTCCGCCTCGTTTGACGCTCCGCCATTCCGTACCTGGTCTTGCTTTGTAAATCGCTCGCCGCTCATCGCTTCGCTCTCATGCCCAACGACATTATCTGCTGATCAACCCAGAACACCCTATTGCCGGCTTGCTCAGGGCAGAGTTCCAGCCGCCAGGGCGATCCAGCCAATGGGCGAAGCTCCGGCCATCCTTGGTAGTGCGGGAAAAGTAGCAGGCTGATGTCGAACAAGGGGACATGCCGCAGACGCCGCCCTGGTCGCCCTGGTCGCCCTGGTCGCCCTGGTCGCCCTGGTCGCCCTGGTCGCCCAGCATCATCATAGTCATCCCACCGCCACAGGCGTTCACACGCGGACCGCGACAGATGGCGCATCGTGTCATTCATCCCTTCCAGGCGAAAAAGATGCGCATCCAGTCCGCCGTCCTCTCCACCCTTCTACTGGCGATGCCAGCCGTGCATGCCGCCGACGTAAAAGCCGTCGAGGCAATCGACCTGCAACGCTATGCCGGCACCTGGTATGAGCAGGCCAATTTCCCGATGTACTTCCAACGCAAATGCGTTCGAAACACCACCGCAGACTACCGCCTGCTTGCCGATGGAAACATCGAGGTCATCAACCGCTGCGAAAAAGCTGACGGCAGCACGCTACAGGCAGAAGGCGTTGCCAAGCCCTCAGGCAATGGCCCTGCCGAACTGAAGGTGCGCTTTGCTCCCGCCTTCCTGTCGTTCCTGCCATTCGTATGGGCCGACTACTGGGTCATTGCGCTGGATCCCAACTATCAATGGTCGATTGTTGGCACACCCGACAAGGAATACCTGTGGATCTTGAGCAGAGAAAAAGAGATTTCCGAGAGCCTTCTCAAAGAACTCAGCGAAAAAGCAGAAACGCAGGGTTTCGATGTGTCGAAGCTGCGGCTGACCGAGCAGCACTAGAGCGCGCCCAGCTTCGATCATCAGCTGCAGTACCCGGCTGATGGTGAAGCCAACGTTGACGCTCGACTTCGTTGGCCAAGCGAATCGGCGACTGCCGCCGCTGCTTCCGTTAACGCAATGAACCACGCGGCTGAATGGATCGTGCCCACTGCACGCTGAAGGACAGCAGGCAGAGGCGGCAACGGGCCCATCCAGCCCCAACGCCCCATCGCGCCCTAGTTGGAACTGGCCGCATTATCGCGCCGGAACAGCTCCCACTCTTCGATCTGGGTGCCGTCCGCAAGATGGCAGATGCCGTACTCGCCACCCTCGCTGTTCTTCTTTATCTCGATCTTGCCGCCCTTCTTCAAGCAATACTCGGAGGCGGGATTGGCAATGCCGACGCTCGGGCCAGCTTCGGCCTTCGCCTCGTTCTTCGGGGCACAGGCCGTCACTGCACCCAGCAAGGGAAGGACCGCAATACAATGAACAAGGAACTTCATGGGTGCACTCCGGGGCCATGGCCCATCGCTGTTTTCAGGCGCAGACTAGCAAAGGATTGTTACCCTCGCCCAACGCGTCAGATCGGTGAGTTCGAAGGATTGCGGAGACGCTTTTCGCACGCGGGCCTCCCCGTTGTGAGGCGACCAAGTTTCGCCCTCTGGTTACCACTGCACCCTCCGCCTGTCCGCAGCATCACCACCGCCGCGCCGCCCCCACTACCAATGCACAACAGCAGCGCCGATCTGAATACCAGTACGGCTCGCGCTTCGAACCAGGAAAGAGATATGCCAAAAGACGAGCTACTTCACGACATGTTGACCACCTTGGACAGGCTCATCAGCGTCTTCTCTTCTGCCACTCCGGATGAAAAAGCCTGGCGCGAGGCGATCACCGAGATGCGCGAGATCCGCGCCTCATTGCCCGCATCTGCAGTATTGGAGAGATTCGTTGGCAAACGCATCAGGCAATCTCTGGACATCCGCGGCCTGAGCCTTACCAACGGCCCCGCCACGCGAGCGTTGCTCGGCCCCACCATCGTGACCAACCTTGCGCTTGCCCGACAAGTCCTGGAAGGCTACCTGGGCAAGCGCTGAGGATAGAACCGCGTGGCCACTCCCTGTCGGCAGCCCCTGATCTGAGCAAGAAACAGGGACAGGATTGCATCACCCTCCGAAGGCGACACTTTCACTGGTCTTCGCGGTTCCATCTGGGCCAGCGAGCTTGAACCGATATTCGCCCATCGTCCTGGATGGACGCCGACCTCGCTTCCGATCCGCAGGGCAGCGCCTATTTTTCAGTTGCTACCTTCCCTCGCCGTACCCGACCGAGAAGTCACCAATGTCCGATCTACCGCCCCTTCCCCCTCTCGCGCTTGGACGCTATCGCCATTTCAAGGGAGGTGAGTACGAAGTCATCGGCCTCGCCCGCAGCAGCGAAACCTTGGAAGCACTGGTGCTCTACAAGCCCCTGTATGGCGACCTGGGCGTGTGGGCCAGACCCTATGCCATGTTCATGGAACAGGTGATTGTCGAAGGCCTGTCTCAGCCAAGGTTTGCCTACGAAGGCTGACGCTTGCTGCCGCCGCCATTCCAATGGGGTGTCGTGCAAGAACCGGAAAGCAAGCACAACGAAAAAGGGCTCACGACGATTGCCGTAAGCCCTTGTTCTTAAATCAGTAATTGGTCGGGACGGCCGGATTTGAACCGACGACCCTCTGCCCCCCAGGCATCTGCAGTGACCCTAGCAAGTTGTTGGAATCGTTGGGAAAGATGGGGTAACGGCGCAGGTCTAAAAGCCCCCATCACGGCCTTTACATATCAACGAGTTACGCGGCGATAGGGTGCACTGGCGGCGCTGCAGAGCTTAGCTCGGCACCCTAACCTCAGCTGCTGGTCGCTTGCTGATCAGTGCCTGCAGCACCATCTTCTCCCGCGATCGACGGCGCGGCTTCACCGGCCGGCTGGGCAGATCGTTGCCCCTCGCCGCGATCCATCGCTCCACCCACATCTTGCCCTGGCGGTAGGAGCCGGCCTTGAACCAGAAGGACCGGCCTTGCCAGTTGAGGGTTCCGGCCACCCTTCCCGCCTCCTGCTTCAAGACCGCCACGGTCCCGTAGTTGAAGCACAGGTAGCAGGTGTCGGGGTTGTCGAGCCAGCGGTATGGGTTTGGAAGCATGGCCCAGCGTAGAGCCGGGCCGTCTCAGGGGCTGGGATAAGCAAGAAATTCATGCACCCCAAGTTGACGGGAAGCTCCTTACAGAATTGTTAAGCCACAGCCCGGCGAGCTGACTGGCCTGACGAAACGAGCGTCCAGGCGATTAGGACGAGCGATATCGCCAACGCGACATCAAGCAAACGCTGCATCAAGCCTCGCCATGGTGCGACATCCGGCTGGATCATGATCACAAAAACGATTGGATACGAGACTCCGACCAACAGCATAAAGGTGCGGCGCAACTTGAACTCGCTCAATTTAGGGGCTAGCGAGATCAAAGCAATGCCGGCACCCATGCCAAAGTAAGTCACGATCCCGTACAAATTGTGGATGATTTGGCTAGTTGAACCCTCGATTGGACAACCAGCATCACACGGAGCTAATAGCGCAAGGAAGAATGAGGCAGGAAGTGACCACAAGAGCCAGAAGCCTAACCGGCTAGCTCCCGATACTTGAACGAGTGGATTGGCCGCGATAAGGAAAGCTGACAAAAGAGCGGAAGTAGCAAAGAACCCTGCATAAGTGAGTGTGTTCGCCCAAGCTGTCCCCGTTGCGTTGTACTCGCTTACGAAGTTTGACAGCTGCGAATAGCCCGGCTTTATGGCGCTCCCAATAAAATAGAAAGCAATTACGTACAGAATGGATAACACCAGCAGCAGGCGAGTGAGTTGTACTCTGTCCATGAGTCTCCAATATCCTATTTTGTGGCCCCGCTCTGGAATTGAAACATAGGGATCAACCTGGCGAAAGCGACATTTTCAACCTGTACGCCGGACGCAGGGCACCATGCTACGCCGCAATCTTGTGCTCATAGAACGGGTGCCGCTTGTCGTCGAAGATCGCGTACAGGGCCTGCAGGTCCTTCGGGTCAGGGTTTAGCCACGCTGAATTGGGAGAGTGAGACTTCGAGCGCCGGTTTAACACATCGGTCAGGCTCGTGGGCCTACCGTGAAAAAACAGGGGCAGGATGCACCGGAGGGCGTATGGCATACAGCGCGCAATATCTAACCAACGACGAGTGGATGAGCCTGCACGACGCCTACTTGGAAAATGGCTGTGGACCGGTCTTCTGGCAGGTCTACCAAGAGCTTCAAATCACGGCACTGAAAAGGACAGGCGATTCCTGTGTAAAGGTCGCCAATGAAATGGCCAGAATTGCTGAAAAGATGGGCGCAACCAGGAATGCGCTGTTCGTATAGAACAATGTGACGCGGGTCACCCTTGGATTGACGGCTATTTCACTATCTACCCTCAATGATCTCACTGATCTCCGAGCCAGGTCGGAGAGGCCCTCACCTATACCAACGTGGAGAACATTCATGGGATCTGTTGCGATGTGGCTGGAAGGACCCGGACAAGAACGTCGCTCGGTGAAGCTCTTATCTACCGAATCGAAGCACTTAAAAGCAGGGCTCAGCGACGGGATCAGGTTCTCTCGCCCCCGCGACCAAGATATAGAACTGCGCACTCTGATAGACGAAAGCGGAAAAATTGCGAAGCAAACCGATTTCGACGGATTCAGGTTCAAGTACCAAGACTCCGATATCCAATGGAGTCTGGTATTCGGATGATGCGAAGCGAGCCCGGATAACCACCCGGGCTCTTTTTTTAGGAGGCTTCACAACGCCCCCTCATTTGTGCAACTGTGCGCATCCTTTACCCCTGATCATTTGCCATGACCTACAAGGCAGTTGCGTACATAAGCACGGCTATTTCAGGGTTGACCGCAGACCAGTTGGACCACCTTTTGGTCGACGCGCGTGCCCACAATCAGATTGCAGGCGTGACGGGAGTTCTGCTGTACGACGGAAAGCGGTTCTTCCAGTATTTCGAAGGGCCCACGGAAGGCGTTGAACGCATCTATGGTCGGATACGCTCATCGGTTTTACATCACGACCTGATAGAGCTTCACCACTACCCCATCGAGCTCCCTTACTTCACACAATGGAGCATGGGTTGCAAAGAGGTAGAGGACAGCGTGCTTCAGAAGATCAGCACACAGCATTGGATGCGTGAGGCCGATCATCTCCAGGAGATTGATGGCGAAATCGGATCACCGGCACTCCACGATCTCATCGAATTTTGGGCTCAGCTTCAAACCGACGCAACTAATCCTTAAACCCAGACATTCAGGGGTTCGTTTAGAGGCCAGCAGCGGCCAGCCTCTGTTCCACGGCATCCAGCCTGTGGGCCATTCCCCTGGCGATGAACGCCAGCAGCTCGTCCATGCGGAAGCTGTAGCGGTCGCCTGCGGGGCGATATTCCTGCTCAACTATTTGCTCAGTACGCTCGTAGACCCACAGAAGTGGCGGGTCACCATCAGGGCTGTCCGCCATGCTTTCTTCAACATTCTCGTAGATCGTCACCTCGGGTTTGTCAGAAAGCACGCACCGGCCTAGGCGTCGTTCCTCGGTTACGGCCACCTGCTCGTCCCACTCGTCGTAGCAGACGAAACCGTAGGCGAACGGGTCAAGGCCGTGCGATTCGAGGATGGCAATAGCCCGCTGCACAGTCATGCCGATGTGCTGCCGGGCTGCTTCGCCCTTGGCCTCGACCATCGCAAGCCACCGATAGACGCCTATCTTCCTGCCCAGCTCCGCCGCTGCCGCCAACTCGGCTGCTGTCAGCGGTCGAACTGGCGTCTTCTCGCGGGCGTCGGAAGTGTTGATCGTACCTGTCACTGCCCATAGCTGTTTTGGCCTGTTCGCGGATGCACCGATTTCGTATGTGTTGTCCGCATGAGGTACAAGTTCGCCGGAGGCCTCCACCCTCCACCTCGCCGCGAACGCCCCGGCTGCGTTCATAGTCGAGAATTCAAAGCGCGTAGGAACAACGCCAGCTGCAACAGTCCCCTGGATGCGCGTCACAAGGGCGGCCCCTCGGACCATCACTGCGGTGCCGTCATCGGACACGAACCGGAACTCGCCAACCACGTCGTTGTTGAGCACTGCGCCAGCAACGCCGATCTGCGTTGACCGCGACTTGCCCACGAACGAGACTGCCCCCACTGCGTTTGCGGAGTATCGGACAGAAACTACATGTGTCGCATCTGGTCCGGCAGTCTGGACAAGGGGAGTCTGCCCCCCTCCGGTATCGACGATGCCGGGCAGCCCGCACTGCACCGGGCCGGTGAACCGATCCCCTGCCAGCTTTGCATACTGAGTATGCGGGTCCGATGCAGCGACGTGGGCAGAGACGGCGGCAGATGCCCGCGCATCGGCCCGGGCATCGGTGAAGTACAGGTTGTGGCCTTCGTCCAGATCCGTCGTTGTAGCCGCACTGGTGCCGGCCAGGCGCCCGTAGTCGTCGCGCAGGGTCTTCTGCAACGTGCCGCCGCCTGCGTTGGCCAGCTCGGCCAGGCCAATGGTCGGGTTTCCAGCAACGCCATCGCCGTCAGCAACATCGATGCCCTCGCCCGCTTCTATCTGCCGCTGGAACCATTCACCGTCCGGACCGCGCGTGGTGAAACCTGTGCCCAGCAGCTTGGCCAGCTTCTGGATGTTGGCCGGGATCTCGCGGATCAGCTTCCAGACGGTTGCTGCAGGCCGGGCGGGCTCCTGCTGAGTAACCGGCGGGGTCGTCGGCGCTGGCGCGACCGTCGCGGTCGGAACCCGGACGACGCGCCCGAGCTGGTCCTTCAGCTTGATCTTGCGGCCGGCCATCAGGGCTCGCCCTCCACCGCACAGCCGGCGGAAATCACCGCATCGCGGTCAGCCTTCCAGCGATCCCACAGCCAGGTAATCAGCGCTGCATCTGCATCGGCTGCAGCAACAATTCGCGCCGCGCTGTTGAAGCGCCCTGCGGCACTGGCTTGGCCGGCATCGGCGGCAGCACCACCGGCGCCGGATCCGGCCGCAGGACAGGACCACTTCGGCTGCAGCTGCACATCGCCGCGGCGCAGAGCAGCAGCAAGATCACGTTCGGCACGTTTCGCATCGTTCAGGGCCTTTTGGTAGTTGGCGTCGGATTCGGCACGGCTCTTGGCCAGGGCGGTGGATGCGGCCTTGGCTTTGGCCGCCACCCGGGCAGAGGCATCAGCCAGGCGCTGCAGCGTCGCGGCATGGGCCGCGTTGTCAGCTGCCCGCGCGGCAACCTCGGCCGTGTACTCGCCCTTCCAGTGGCCAGCACCCCAGCGGTAGCCCAGCACCAGCAGCAGGATGGCCAGCAGGGCGATCAGGCCCCAGCGGATCAGGTTGGCGTAGGGCCGCAGCGGATCGAGGTTGATCATGGGGCCTCCGGGGGGATCACCGCGCCAACCTTTCGCATGGCTGACTCAAGCGTCTGCACCCGCATACGAAGTCGATGGGCTTCTTCCTGAGCCTGCATCCGCAACGTAATCTCCTCCTCCAGTCGCTTCCGCAGCTGCTGATGCCCCTCCTCCGTGATTTTCAGTCGCTCACCCACGGAAGCCAGACCCTCGCGGAGCTGGTTGAGAAGGTCGATGTTCGCGTCCGTCTCGGTGCGATCCTTCTTCCGCGTTTTCAGGACGCCCCAGATCTCGCGGACAGCCCACATGGCGAACAGGCCGCCAGCGGCCCACCAAGGCGCGGTTGCAGCGGGAGCGGATTCCATCACGGAGACACCTCCCCACCGGCCTGCCGGTACACGTCCAGCAGGCGGTCCAGCTTCTGCTCATGCTGGCCATAGCCGGCGCCAGGCAGGCTGGCCCAGATATTCCGCACCTTGGCGATTGCCTCGGCGATCTTTCCTGCCTGGATCAGCGGCAATGCCCGGCGCTCGCGAATCTGCTGCAGCGCGATCAGGTCCTGACTCAGCGGCGAGAAGTCGCGCAGGTTGAGCGTCTTGCGATAGGCGTCGTAGTACCGGCGCAGCAGCTGGTACCGGCCGGCGGCAGTGGACTGGATCCGCAGCTTGGGCAGGTCGACCAGCACGCGCGGGTGGTCGGCGTAGCTGCGGAACAGCTGGCCACCGACGATCACGTCATAGCCACGGTCTCGCGTGGGCTGCCTGCCGTTATCGGTGCCTTCCGACCAGGCCAGCATCGACAGGAAGGCGCAGACGTTCACGCCACCGGCTGCCGCTGGGGTGATTTCAGGAGCGCTGGTCATGCTATCGACCTCCATTGCTCGCCCCGCTTCACCCGGTAAAACTGAGTGCGGGAGATGCCATAACGACTTTGGGCTGTCTGCAGATCAATGAGTCCGCGCCGAATATCCCGAACCGCCTGCTCACCAAGGATCGCGCGGTGATTCCGAATTCCCGCCAACGGCGGCACCGCTATCCCGCGTTTCGCTTCGCCGATTTTCTGACGGGTCTCGGCCGATACGACCCGCCCCCGCATGACCGCAGACAGTTTTGCCCGGGTGTCGCCACTGGCCTTAGATCCAAGCCGGGCAGCACGTAGCTGCTGCCGTTGCCCAATGGAGATCACCTTTCCTCGATGTGCCAGCCCTATTCGGCGCCGCTCATCGTCACTGTGTCCGTGGCCAGCCCAGCCGAGTCCGCCGTCAGTGAGATTGGCAAGCCATCCCCTCTGGCGGTAGTGGGCGATCCACCACTTCTCCCTTTCCTCCCATTTCGCACTTGGCTCGACCAGCTCCAGCACGCAAATTTTCGGCCTCAGGAGCTGCCCGGCCAGCTCATTTATCCAGGCGCAGACCGGTCGATCCGGGCTTCGCTTCGCAGCTGCGAGATGGTTCGCCAGACGCTTTTCCAGCGGCTGAGTGGTGTAGCCCACATAACAGGCCACTCCCCCTCGCGGGTCGAGTAGCGCGTAGACCGCGCCACCTGCTTGGGTCTCTGAAATCTCGGCCATCTGTCTGCACGCCCCTGTTGGAATGGGGACATGCTGAGCTGGCGCGGAGGGGGTTCAACGGGGCGCGGAATGGAGCCTGTTCTGTGTGGGGCCACGTGCGCCTGCCCCAACCGGTGCTACGATCCTGATCCCCCCACAGGGTCACAGCCCGATGAAGCTGAATCTTGTAGTCGCAGCCCTCTTGGCAGTCGTCTCGCTTCCGGCATTTGCGGCCAGCGAAGAGCATCTCAGATCTGTCGGGTATCGGCTGGCATGGGGATCCGACAGCGAGAAGATCGACGGGTGTGAACGCGGCCAGGTGATCAAGCTCTCAGATGGGCATTCTTTCGAATGCCGCGTGCACAGTGACGTGAAGCACCACGGTCAGATCCGGATTCTGACGAAGGTCACACGGCACGCATGGATCCAGGTCGATGAATACAACCTCTGCATGGAAGGCCAGGACGAATGCATTTATGGGCATCTGCGCCGGCCGAAGTAAGCACAGGCACCCCCTCCGAAGCCCTGCTATCCTGCCGGCATCAGGGATAGGGGGCTACTCGGATGAAAGCCATTGCGGTGCTATTGGCGCTTTGCGCCATGTTGTTTGTTTCCTTGGCCGAAGCACGCGGCGTTCGGGTTAGGGGCTACACAAGGAAGGACGGGACCTACGTCGCCCCTCACTATCGATCCTCCCCGAACTCGAGCAAGTCGGATAACTACTCCACGCGCGGAAACTACAACCCTTACACCGGCAAGCCCGGGACGGTTGATCCGTACGGCATTGGTAGCTTGCCTCGGCAGACCAGCTATGACACCCCAACCTACATAGCCCCGGCCTCCGCTCCATCAGCCAGATCGGCAACCCCTTTATCAGCCTGGCGCAGCTACGGAAATCCCCAATCCACGCCCCTCAACCCCTCCGGCATCCGTCTCGGGGAACAGCGTGCAGCCACTATGCGTTCCGAAGCCATGGCCGAGAGAGAGTCGGCCCTAATCGCTGTTCAGGAGTTGGGGCAGCGGCTTCGCGCTTCCGATCCGCAATTCGATAGGAAGTTTGCGCTGATTCAAGGCCGTGTTCAGGAGATACAAAACACGCTTCCGCCGCCTCAGTGGGTTGGTGCTATTTCAGCGGCCTGGGCCGGCCTCCCGGCCTACCTCCCGAGCCCAGCTTTTGCTCTGACCACCTCACAACGGGCTTACGCGGGGTCCGAATGCCAAGCTGCCGAAGACAAAGCCCGTGAGTTGGCCGACGCTGCAAACAATCTGGCCAAGTGCGCTTCATGGGGGGATCTGAATGACGACTGCGGGCGACAAGCCCGCGCCGTTCGATACGCCGCCGACGACTACCAGGACGCCGTAAGCTCGGCCAATGGCATCTGTCGATAGTGGCGTACAGGCGGACCCGGAAAAGCCCTGTTATTCTCCGCTCAACGGTACGGATAGCGGGGCTTTGACGTGAAGGACTGGACGAAAACCGAGTACGGAACCCCGAAGTCCTGGGACGAGATCCAGCGGGAGAAGCGGGATGAGGAGCATGACCGGGTCATCAATGGCCCCGGCCCCCGCCTTTCAGTCCTGGTTATTGGGTTCTTCGCGGCGGCCATTGCGACCGCCGCGTGTTTCATTGGCCTGATCTACCTTCTTCTTCGCTGACCTGGGCCTGCAGGTCATCAGCTAGATCCACCAGCTCCGGCTCGTCATTGTTCCGGCCAATACGGCGAAGAGTGTTGAGTTGCGCAACGATATCTCCCGCAGGCGCTTTCGTTGTCCTCGCAAGCCAGGCCACCGCCTTCGGGTGAGTGAACACCCTCGACAGCACGTTTGCTGAAATTGCGGTACCGGCCGAACCCAACAGGGCCAGCATTGCGACCCCAGTGTTCCCAGTCGCAGCTGCAGCACCTGCCGACGACAACGTGCCAGCAACCTGGCCAATCAGTGCCCCTTGCCGCGCCGTACCCGACGGGTTGGCAAACACCTGCGACCCTTCCCGGATCTTCGACGTGGCCTTGGCGATGGTCTCCATGTTCTCGGCGAACTCGGGGCCGTAGCCCTTGAACAGCACCTGCTTGGCCTGCGGACTCATGTTCGCGTAGTTGGTCAGGAAGGTGTTCATCGAGAACAGGCTGGCTTGGTCGTCCTGCTGACTACCAACCGCTCGGCCCATCCGGCGGATGAAAGCCGAGGAGACCATCTTCTGATCCTCGACCGGCAGGGAGCGCATGACCTCCCGCAGCATCGTGGCGCCCTCCTTCAAGCCGCGCGTGGCTGCGTTGTAGATGTCCTCACCGCCATTGCGGTTAAGCACGGTCTCGATGCGCTCCAGGCGCTGGATGTATTCGCTGTGGTGCCTGTTGGCTGCCTCGAAGGTCTCCACGGCCTTGGGGTTGCCCGTCGCCTTTACCGCCTGCTCCATATCGGCGGACAGCGCGCCGTATAGGCTGCGCCACTTGCTGCGCGGAACGTCGCTGACCAGGCTGGAGTTGTCGATCTCCCGACCGACCAAAGTCCGCAGCTTCTGCAGAGCCTCGTATGGCAGCTTCCCGTCGACCTGCTGCTGCAGGAACTGCTGCACCTGGCGTTCGACATAATCCTGCCCGAAGTTTGCATCGGTGATGGACGCGTCCGGAGTCAGCTGCTGATTGATCTGCTGCGGCGAGGTGACCCTCGCATCGATATCAGCCGTTGAAAGTAGCTGGGCATCAATGTCGGCTTGCGTTGGCAGCTGAGCGTCGATCTGGGCGCGAGTCGGGATGCGCGAAGCAATGTCGGCGTCCGACAGCTCTGGCTCCAGGTTGTTCATGCCCAAAAGCTGCCGCCGCTGGTTCTCCTGCTGAATTCGGAATTGCTCGGCATAGAGCCCGCGCGCCTGCTCCTCAGCCTGCTGCACCAACTCAGCCCGGCGCGTTTCGATCATCGAGGAAAGCTTGTCTCGCAATGCTTCCTGCTCGGCGACCAGTGCGTCGCGCTTTTGGCCAGAGGCAGCCAGCATTTCCTGTCGCTGCTGGTTGGTTTCCTGTGCGAGCTCGCCGCGTCGCGCCGCCGCTTGGCCTTGCAGGTCTGTGCGCAGATCCGCCACCTGATCGCGCATACCCGGACGGCTCAGGACGCCTTCAATGCCCTGGGTGTCCTGCGCCAACGCCCCTTCAATACCCTGCAGCCGACCGTTCTGGAAGAATCGCGAGGTGCTTGGCGCTCCTGGAATGGCGGCATTCAAATCCGCCAGCGCTGCCTGCGCATTCGAGACGTCCACCCGCGCATCCTGTGGAATCAGCTCGTCCAGTTGCCGATACAAGGCATTGCTCTCGGCGCGCGAGAGTTCCTTGAATCCACCCGGGCCGGTGATTCCCCGCTGGATCGCCAGGCCCGCGGTCTCCGGGTCGACCACCTGGCCTGCGGGCGCCAATGCGCTGGCAATGTCGTCAATACGGTTGCCGAACTGGGCCGCCTGCCCTTGCGCGAACTTGTCGATCCGCCCTGCCGAGCCGGGCACGCTGCCCAGCATGGTCTCTGCCGCCTGTAGGAAGCGATTGCCGGTAGCCTGGCCAACACTGGGCTGGACTCCGGCGTTCTGGAAGGTGTCCAGCGTCTGCTGGATCACCGATGGGTCACTGCCGCGGGCAACCCGCCGCACTGCAGCGCTGGCAGCCGCAGGAACGATGCCGCTCGCCGCCTTGGGAACCACTGCCGTTGCAGCGCCAGGAACCAAGCCGCCGGCCAGGGCCGCTACCAGCTGCGCTCCAGTGCCGCCGCCGGCCTCACGGGTAGCGCCCGCTGCACCGGAGCCAGTCGCCGTGGCCACCGTCTGCAGAACCGGCTGCGCGGTCAGGAAGTCACCTACCCGGCTGGCAACCGTCGGCGAAGCTGCGGCAGATCGGCCAGCATTGATCAGCCCGCCTGCGCCAAGGGTCAGTGCAGTGCCGGTCAGGGCCTCGTTGATGTCGTTGTAGACCCGCTCGGTGGAGGTCTGCGGCTTCGGCAGGCCCAGCTTGTCGGCGACCCAGGCGCCGGTGTCGCGATAAGAGGCCGTCGGCACGAACCCATCACGGCCAGCAACCACATCCGCGAGATCCGGAGAATGCATCAGCTTCCTGATGGGGTCGGTCACTGCGTAATTGAACGCATCGCCGCCAAAGGCACCCAGCAGTGAGCCGGCGCCCTGAATGACAGATCGCCCGCCCATGGCCACGTCACGCAGGAAGCCCGGCTCCCAGCCATCGCCCATGACCTGGTCCGCGGTGCTGGCCACTGAGGCAGTGACATCGGAGAAATCCGGCGGCTTGGCCTGCACCGTCGGCAGGTCGGTGATCGGCATCTCGTCCAGCTGGAAGCCAGGGGGCAGCGGCGGGATGCTGTCATTCGCCGGCTGCTGCGGGTCCAGCACGAAGCCTGGCGGTAGCGGTGGCGTAGTCATCGTGCGGGCACCCATTGGCCGTTGCGGAGTTCGAGCACCTGGCCCGTTGTCGGATTCGTTGCGCGCTGCACTGGCGCTGCCGCAGGCAATGCGCCGGAGAACGCGTCTGCCGCAGAACTCGGGCCAGCGGCCCGGCCGTAGTTCTCATTGATCAGCCCGGCCTTACGCTGCTGCAGCTCAACTGCGCGAGCATTGAGTTCAGCAAGGCGCCGCAGGGCGCGCGATGCCGTGGCGCCATCGTTGGCGCCCATCAATTCGGCGACCGCTCGCTGCGCATCACCTTCGGTCTGCACGCCCTTGTTCAAGCGCAACGATTCGTTGACGAGCTTGGTCTTGTCGGCCTCCCACTCGTTGAGCGCCACATCACCGCCAGTTGCTTGTCCGACCTTCGTGCGCCCCCATGCCAACGCGGCATTCAGCGGGCTGATCTGCAGAGATCCATCGTTCAGGCGTCCGGTGTGCTTCTGGATGATGTCGCTCATCACCTGGGCGGAACCCAGCGCCTCCTCGACGCCAAGCAGCTCCTTCAGGGCACCAACAGGCAGCGGCTTCTGGCCACCGCCTGCAGCCGAGCTGGCGCCACCAGGATTCCATTGCCCAGCGCGCTTCATTCCAAACTCGGCTGCGTCGATACCGGTGGCTTGGCGGGTCCGGCTGGCACTGGCGTAGCTATTTGCAGCGCTCGCATCCGACGCCCTCGCCCGCGCAGCGTCAGCCGCCATGCTGGACCGGCCCTGCTCGGTGGTGCTGATTCCACCACCACCTTCCAGGAACACATTGCCCAGCAGGTTCTGGCCCTCGATCTTGGCCAACTGCTGCGGACCGTTGGCAACGCCCATCAGCGCCGCATTGGCGCCGCCCCAGTCGCCAGCTAGTGCGCGGGACGCAGCGTCCCCGCGAAAGCCCTGTTCCTGCACGTCGCCGGTGTAGCCAGACAACTGGCGCGGGTCGATGCCGGCGGCAAACAGGGTGGCCAGGTCGGCAGGAGCATCCAGCTTGGTCAAAGCGCCCGGCAGGTTCGCCCGCGCATCGGCCTCGGATTTCTTGATTCGAGCCTGGGCGATGAGGCCCTCCAGCTGCGCAGCGCGGGTTGCGCCTTGTTGGTAGGCAGCGGTCGTATTGACGCCGCCGGCGAGCACCCGCCCCAGTTCATCCCAGCCAGCCATTACGCGCTCCTCCACAAAGACGGGTCACTGAACCAGTTGCCGGCGTTGTTGCCGAAGTTCTGCGTGCTGCCGGCAGCCGCGCCGGACATACCGCCAGCGCCAGCTGTACGCCCAGCCATACCCTGCGCCGCGCCGCCCATCAGCTGGGCAGCCACACCCGCCCACGGATTGGCGCGAACGTTGCGCAGGCGCAGTTGGGCCAGGTAGTCGTCACCTGCCGCCTTACGCCCGATCAGCCCCAGCTCGCTCCGCAGGCGGTCACTGGATTGCGCCTCTTGCTGCCGCTGCTGCGCCGGTGCATCGATTCGCGCCATCAGGTTCGCAGTCTGGGCGGCATAGTCCCCGACACCGAGGGCGGCATCGTTTGCGGCCTGCTGATAGGCGCCACTGACAGCACCGACTTGCCCAAGGCCCCGCGTGGCGCCAGCCTGCGCCGCGCGCACCTGGTCCAAATACTGTGCGGCCGCGCTACCCCTGCTGTCTTCGCTGGTGGAGGCGGCTGCGTTGCGCAAGGTGTCGGACACGGCACGGTCAGCCTCGGCCTGCCGGGCCGAGTTCTGCTGAATCTGCCCAGCCATAATGTTGTCCTGACGTTTTGCAACCTTCCGTTGCTCGGTGTAGTTGATGCCGGCGCCCAGCGCAGACATCGCCAAGGGGATCCAAATTGCCTCAGCGCCCATTACCGACCTCCCTGGCCGAACCCGGCCGTGTAGAGCAAGTTATAGATATCGCGATTGCCTCGCCGCTCGGCCGCATTGTTCCTGCTGGTCTCGTAGATCTTCGACAGGCCGCCGAACACGTCACCGAGCGCGTCCGTGGTCAAACTGGCATTGGCACCAGCAAGGTTGGCGCGCAAGCTCTCTGCGGCGCGCGATCCACCGGTGGTGGTGTCCGCTCCCGACTGGGCCAGGCTGATCAGGTTCATCCGGCTTTGCTCGTCTGCACTGCGCAAATCGTTCGCTGCGCCCTGGGCAAGCCGATCGGCAGACAGCACGCCGCGCTGGAAGTCCTCTCCCAGCTGGCGATTGGCATCAACTGCCGCCGAGCCACCGGACAGGCCATTGCGCGCCATCGCGAATTTCAGGCTGCGGTCTGCCGTCGCCTTCTGCCGGTCCAGGTTCTGCCGGTAGAAGCTGCGGCTGGCGCCGAGGAAGTCGTTGATGTCGGCCTCGCGCTGCGGGCTGCTGTAGATCTGGTTGATCTGCTGCACCGAGCGGTTGATGTTGGACTGCCGCAAGCCTTCGGCCTGGTTCGCCTTGTTTGTCGCTTCACTGGAGCCGCCGCCGCCCATCACTCACCTCGCAGTCGAGAGAAAAAGGCGACGTCCTCGCCCCTTATGCCGAAATGGCGCCACACACCCTCGGGCTGAAACCCCAGCGACCGCTCGAACCACTCGATTGCCAGCTCCCGGCTGGTGATGGCGGAAGTCTGTACTCGGTGGGTGCCCGATTCGAAGATGCGGTCGATCAGCCAGCGCGTGGCCTTGGTCAAGGAGCGCCACTGCCCGGCCCAGCCTTCAGCCGTGCCCACCATCCATGCCTGGTAGATGCCCGCGCCGGCGGGCTGGAAGCCACCGGCAGCCGCCGGGGTGTTGTCGTCGTTGAGGACGGTCACCGCGTAGCGCCCGCTTTGGTTGGCGGCATCGATAAACCAGCGCACCGCGGCGTCTTCGTCGAATTCCTCGAGCCCGCTGAGCGCAATGAACTGCGCGCGCTCGTCCTCGCGCATGCGCTGCACCAGGTACATCAGGTGATGGGGCCTGCAGGGGATCACATTCGAGGGAAGGCGGGCTGTTTTCATGCCGATATGCTCGGCCAGCCCGCTTTCGGTTCAACGGGGAATCAGGCCATCGGCCGACTGTCCTGCAGGTAGAGCTGGATTGCGTTCCACTGCCATCGTTCGGAGCCGTCATAGCGCAGCTCGACGGCCAGCGATGGTGCTGCCAGTGGCATCGGAATGACCATTCCGGGCACCGTGTCCGCCGGCACCAAGAACCCGGGGGTGAACAGGCCGCCATTGGTCTGGTCGACGCCGAAGGATACCGAGACCGCGCCGGTGCCGACGATGTCGAAGCCATAAAGCAGTTTCGTCACGCCAGGCTGCCCGAAATCCAGCCAAGGCCAACGGATCAGGCCCGGGAACGGCAACACGTCGCGCACCGGCAACTCGCCACCCATGTCCACGAGGATCTCATCGCCGAGCACGGAATCGTCAACCCGATGAACGAGGTCTCCTGATCGCAGGTAGAGGGCGTCCCCGGCGATAGCCCAATCCTCGACAGCAAATGGGAAGACGTAGCGTGACCACGCCCCGACCTGGCCGATGCGGGTCATCGTGTAGACAAAGACCTCGGTGCTGTCGGGCTCATGCTGGGGGAACATCAGCCAATACTGACCCGCCGCCGGGAAGTAAAGGCCCAGCGGGGGAATGGCCCCCAACATGGCTGCTTGCACCAGCGGATCGATGGGCATGCCCACATCGCCGGCCTGGAAGTTGGTGCTGCTGGCGGCGATGCCGACAGTGCGCACGCCCTGGGAGGCCAGGAAGAAGAGGTCATTCGACACAGCGGCCATCGCGTGGTGCTGGGTGCTTCCCATCGGCAAGGCGTCCAGCAGCGCCATGCTGGCCGGGTCTTCGTCGACCTGCCAGAGCTGGAATGCCTCCGCGTTGAACGGGATCAGGTTGCCGCGGTACAGCCCCATGGCCGCAACCGGGTTTGATCCGTAGTTCTGGAGGCCGGTCGGCAGGTAACCGGCATCGTCGGTCGTGCTCCAATCAAGCGGGTTCACCGTAGCGCTGTAGCTGACGATGTCGTCGTCGGCGCAGAACACCTTTGATGCGACGATGGCCACGATCTTGGTGTTGGGGCATTTGGGGTCCTCCACGCGCCTGGAGATCGTTCGCAAGGTGGCGGTGCCGTCCTTCACCAGACCGCCGATGTCCTCCACCCACTCCGGCTCGATGTCGCCGGCCACATACAGCGGCTCGGCCTTCCATTCGACGCGGGTGGCGGAGATTGCCTCCCAGGTGACCTCGTTGTCGACCACGGTCTGACCAAGGAGCGGCGGCCACGCCGGCTCGTTCGAGTCCGAGAACCCCGACTCAGCCTGGACTGCCTTGTACGCAAGATCCGCAGGCAGTCCGGAGAACGCACCCTCCACCCACAGATTGCCACCCCAGACCGAATGGTTGTGGTCCGCTACCGACCACAGCGCCACGCCCGTCCTGCAGTAGCTGGCTCCTGCCGGTGCAGTGGAAACGCAGGTGGACCGGTGCACCGCACCTCCGCTGCCGTCATCGACGGGGTTGCCCTTGTCCACGCGAAGCAGCGTATCGCCCGCCCCGAACCAGTGAACCTCAACCCAGCCCCGCGTTGCGCCAGCAATCGACGCCCCCTGTTCGATCAGGCATGCGGCAGTGATCTTCTTGCCGACAGGCACAACCAGCTGCGTGTCGTTGAGGGCAAGGCCCTCGGCCACATTGCCCGGCAGCTCCACACACGTGCGCCAGCCGCCCTTCGATACGTGCCCCGAGTAGAAGGCGCCACCCGAGAAGTCCCAGCCGTTGGCGCCATCGGTGAACTCACCATTGACCACCACCGCCGACGTCGGCGCAGGCATCGTGATCGGAACAACAATGTCGCCAGGCTGGTAGAGCGTCCCGGGCTGCCAAGTGGGATATGCCATTACTGTGCCTCCGTGCTGCTGGTGTTCTTGCTGCCGCTGCCATACCGATCCGATACCGAAGGCGGCACTACGGGAGGCGTCAGGGCACCATCGCCATCAACCGCATACTGGCTCCGGCCGCTGACATCCTCGATCACCATCTCACCTGGATTCGTCGGCCACACCGGTTCAGTGGTCCCGGAGCGCGGGCTGCTGCCAACTACATCACTGACCACGTACCGATAGCCGTTGTCCGAAGTGGGCACCACGATATCGCCCACCTCGCGGGCCACGTTGGGTGCCCACGGTGCATAGCCGGCACGGTCGGACTCCACGCGATACACCAGGCCGTTGTCGCTTGTGGGTCGAACCAGCGTGCCCGGCAGATAGATTCGACCCGCCACCCAGGGCTCCCCCTTCTCGAGCCAGTAGTGCCTGATCTCGCCATCTTCGAACTCGGCCACTACGTAGAGGTAGCCAAGGAACGGCAGCGCGAAATGGATCTCCTTCAGGGGCGTCAGCGGTGCGGTCGGATGCCGGATGACCTCGATCTCCACTCCAGGGTCGCTCGAAGGCGTCACGTTGTGGGAGAAGGCCACCCACACGTTGTGGAACCACACCAAACCCTTCGTTCCAGGTGGGAGCTCGACATCGATCCGTGTCCCAGGCCTGCATGCAATAGTGCGTGCCGCCGTCACGTAGCCATTGAGCAGGTCGTAGACCGAGTCCGCCGAGGCGCCGCCTTTGTCCCGCAAACGGGTGATGCCCGCCTTTACCGCAGTGAGTGCCTGGGTTCGCATGCTCAATCCTCCTTCAGAAGCGGACGCACGGCCGGCGGCTGCACGCAGCTTCCGGGGATGTACCGGCGCGTCTGGTGCGAGCCGGCAACACGGCTTCGCACGTAAGCGGTCGCCTGGCTGGCGTAGTTGGCTGCATCGGCCATGCCGTAATGCGCCTTTGCGTTAGCCAAAGCCTGCAGGAACACTGCCTCCGGGTCGACCGTGAGCACGTCGTCATCGGCTTCCAGCGTGGTCGGGCCGAAATCCCCCTTGATGCGCAGCTGCCAGGCGTCGTCCGTGGGCGCCGGCCAAACCTCGATGCACTGCCGGATCTCGTAGTGCGAAGGAATGCCCGTAGCAGCCGATCCATACAGGACCGGGTTGATTCCACAGACCAGCGGACGCCAGCTCGAATCCCCTTGCGAGATCCCGACCCATTCGAGCTTGTCGGGGTTGAGGATGCGCGGGCAGTCATCCCGGTTGCCGTCGATGTCGTAGAACCGCTGCCCCGCCACCATGTCCCAGGTGAACATGCGGCGCAGGCGCATCACCGAATAGCGCTGGTACATCAGCTCATGGGTGCTGCGGATGAAATCGTCCAGCAGTTCCGGCATGCCCGGAGGCAGCGCGCCCATGGTGACCTGCACCGAGAACCCAAGCCGTCGCGCGAGTCGGTTGCGCATCTGCTGCAGCGTAACCGTTGGCTGTCCGTCGTCGCAGGCGCAGTTGTATCCCGTACTCGGCTCAGGTTCGGGTTCGGGCTCCGGGTCCGGATCGGGCAGCGTGTCACTGAGCACGTAGGTAACCTGCATGTCGCTCAAAGACGCATCCACCGCTGAACTCACACCCCCATCGGGGCTGACCATGACGGAGAACACCAGATCCCATTGGCCGAGAGGACCCACTGCCGGATCAGGGGAAGTGTCGAAAGGAAAGGTTCCCGACTGCCCGGGTGATAACCGTCCTACGACGGCATCGTCAGGCCCAAGGATGCCTGCCTTGATATCGCAAGGCGAGCCAGACGCGGCATCCAGTGATGCTGTGATCGTTCCGAAGATACGCAGAACGTAGCAAGCCTCGGGGATCTCACCATCGAATCCGGCATCGTTGCGCCAATGCTCGATGAAACGGTTGCCGTATCCGATCACGTCCTCGGGGTCGACGCTGATCGCGTTGGTCGTCCACTCAGCCATTGCTGCTCTCCAGAAAATGAAAAAGGCCGGCCGGAGTCACCCCCGACCGGCCGCCGTCACCGCCGCCAGCGGGTCGGGTTACTGCTTGCGGGACTCGCTCTCGTCATCGATCGCGGCCAGCAGATCTTCGCGGGCCTGCCCTTCGGTCTCTGCCGCTTCGATGGCAACCAGGTCCGCATCGGTCAGATCCTTCAGCTTCTCGGTGATCGAGGCCACATCACCGGCCAGCAGCTCGGCGAAGTCGGTCGCCGGTGGTGCGTCCTTGGCAGCCTTCGCCGCAGCCTTGGCAGCCGCTTTGTCGGCGACCTTCTCAGCAGCAGTCTTGGCCGGTGCCGGTGACGCTGCAGGCGCCTTCGCCGCAGCCTTGGCAGCCGTCGGCTGGCGGCTGTCGATGAACTTGGCCAGATCCCGCTCACGGTTGAAGTAGCGAGCGCGTGCCGTGTCGGAATCCGCATTGCCGCCGTACTTCTTGACCAAGCCGGCAAAGGCAATGCCAAGGTCGAAGTCGTCGACCACGACGTCCTTGGTTTCCAGTTCGGTCACCAGTTCCTCGCCGTAGATCTCTTCGAGGATGGACTGCTCGTATTCCGGCACGGTGGTCGGCAGCTTGGTGCTGGCGTCACGGTCGATCAGCAGCGTGACCAGCGTCAGGATGATGGACTTGGCCATTACTGCACGCCCTCCAGGGTTACGGGGCCGGTTGCAGCGGCGCCCAGCTTGATGAACTTCGGCAGGTCCGCGATCTCAACCACCGGACCAAGGTTGGCGGCACCGCTCAGCAGCGTGACCCAGCCTGCATCGCCGGCTGCCGGGGTTGCGCCGCTGGCCAAGCCGGGATGACCCTGCAGCAGCACGCCGGTGGTGACCGAGGCGTTGCCGCCGAGATGGGCGAGGCCTTCGCGGCCTTCCCCGCCCAACAGTGGCGTCTTGTCCAAGGCAACGATGGCGCTGCCCGCAATGGTTTTCGTGTTCGGCATTTCTTTCTCCTGGCCGGCGAGGACTTCCCCGCCGGCACGTTGGGCGATCAGGCGATGCTGAAAACCGCGTTCGAGTTGCGCTTACGGCAGGTCATGCCGTAGTCGGCGGTCAGGCCGAAGTAGTACGTGTAGCGGTCGTACACGCGCGGCGGGGTGCGGCGGATCATCCAGCGTCCCTTCACCGGGCGCAGTCGCAGAGCCTTGCTGTTGAGGAAGTAGCCGCGCTTCTTCCACGGGTAGGTGATCGCACCCAGCTCTTCGTCCAGCGCATCGAAGGTCGGATCCCACACCACCGGCACACCCTTGAAGGCCAGCGCCTTGGTGCTCGGGTCCAGAGTCACGCCACCGGTGGACGACTGCCCCAGGTTGATCTGGCGCCCCATGACCTTCAGCGCGTCAGCCTGGATGGCGTCGTACATCGCCGAGCCCACCACGATGAAGTCGGGGTTGCCCAACTTGCCGTAGGTGATGGTCTGGCGCCACAGCGTTTCCAGCGTCGAGATCAGGTTGCCGGCAGTCGCCGTGCTGATGCCCATCGATGCCCAATTGCGCCACCACGGCGCAGTGCTTGCGTCGATGCCACCGATCACACCGGCGTTCGGCGTGGTGCTGACCAGCGCGTCCAGGCCTGGCACGGCTTTCGGATTGGCCGAGCCATCCAGATGGATCTCGCGATCCCAGTTCTCCTGGAAGCCATCCTTCAGCGTGGTCCAGCCTTCCTGCAGCTTGTCCACGATCTGGATCTTCTCGGCGTCGGTCATCTGCGCCGACTTGTCGTCGGTCAGGATGATGCCGTTGTTGGCCAGTTCGGTTTCGTTGAGGCTGAAGCCGTCGTGCGCCTCGTAGTGCTGGTACGGCGCCAGGCGCACGGTGTCCTTCCGGTTGAACGTGACCTGGTCATCGCCGGAATAGTTCTGGTAGTTGCTGTCGTTGGTGAAGCGCACCTTCTCGTTGAAGATGCCGTTGCCGAAGACGGTTTCGGTCTTCTTCTCGATCAGCCACTTGGCCAGCGGACGCTCGCCGGTGAACTGATCAATGGGGTCATCAGTCGCATAGGACTGCATCTGGTAGTTGGCGCCGGAGGCCAACTGGGCGGGAGTCAAAGGCATATCGCACCTCGGAGGGAAAGAGGAGCCCGAATGGGCGTGGTCTCTCGCGTTCCGAGGGCGCGACTCTCGTTTCAGCGCTACCGGCGGCGAACCCGGCTTACGTCACTCGCGATGCCGGCGTTGGCCGGCTGGATCGCAATATGCGCCAGCCGGCATGCCAGTCAACGGGGTTATGCGGACGGACGCGGTGATCCCGCAAGGTCAGCTTCTGCGTCAGCATCGGTCAGCACTGGCCGGGCCAACTGGTCGCGCAGACGGAAGCCAAGCAGTGGCCAGATCTTCTGCATCGCGTTCTGCCGGGCGATCTTGCGGCCGATCTCGGCGTCGAAGTTCTCCGGGCTGGCGCAGGCCGACTCACCAGTCACGGTGAAGCCGTTGCGTAGGCGCAGGACGCAGAACGTCAACAGTCCCAAGTTCTGGTGCAGCAGGTCAGGTGACGCTGCCTCTGCCATGACGAGGAAATCACCACCCGACTTTTCCATGCCGCCTGCCGCAAAAGCGCCAATCACGCCCTCTGCAGCCGTGAAGCAATGCTCGCTCGCGATCTCGGCCTCGATGTCAGCCGGAGTCACGCGCGGCGCGGTCAGGCCCTTGGCCTGGATTTCCTGTTCGATGTTTTGTTCGTTCATCGGTTGCTCCAGTTGTTGAGCACCCACCAGATGGCGAGCGCGAGGGGATGGCGGCGCATCAACGGCCCTGGGCCTTCGCTGTGGCCACGCCGAAGTCGAAGGCGTTCTCCTTCGTGGGCGCCTTGCTCAGGTCGACGCCAGTGGCGCGCGCGGGATTGTTGGGCGCTGCTGCAGGCTGGCGCGGCGCCGGTGCGGACACGGGTGCGGGCGCGGCCAGATATGCCTTCTGGATGGCTGCAGCCCACTGCTGCGGCGGCAGCGTTTCCTGGATCACCGCCACCATCGGCTGGATGGTCTTGAACTTGGCCTCGAACAGCGGATCTGCGGCACGCAGCTGCTGGCCAAGGGCGCCGACCTGTTGCAGCGCGTCCTGATGGGCCTGCTGCGCCATGTCCTGATGCTCGGCCTGCTGCCGTTGGCGCTGCTGGCTGTCCTGCTGCAGGGCGGTGGCGCGGCGGGTGCGAATCAATTCCTCCGCAGCGGCGCGCGTCATGTCGCCGTCGGTGACCTGCTTGGACAGGTCCGCATGCTCGACCAGCGGGTCATAGCCCGGCGCAGGTCTGCCCAGCTGCTTGGCCAGCCAAGCCATCTCCTGCTGCATGAAGTCGTAGGCCTGCCCCATTGCTGCTGGGTCGCCTGAGTTGATCGCCGACAGGTAGTTCAGGGCGTTGCCCATCTGCTGCGGGTCGGCACCGGTGGACTTGATGGTCTCCTCCCACTGCCGGCCGCGCTCTGCAACCGGGCGCAGCGAATCGGCATCAGCAGCGCGCTCGCTCAGTTCCCGGAAGCGCTTCTGCGTGCGCTCGTTGGCAATGCCCAGGTCCTTGATCTCTGCATCAATAGCATCGGGCTGGGCAGCAGCAGTTGCTGCTGCAGCGGCGCCAGCCGGATCAGGCTCGCCACCCTGCTCGCCCTCAGCACCAGCGGCAGACGCTGCTGCACCAGCGGTTTCGCCGCCAGCGGCATCAACTTCAGCACCAGCAGCAGGCTGGCCTTCTGCAGCTGCCGCAGGTGCGCCGCCCTCTTCGAGCACTTCCTGCTCGCGGGCCTTTTCCACGCCCTGGCTGAAGGCGTCGAGAGCATCGGTGTTGGTGCCGCCGTCATTGCTGGCGACGGTGGCAGCGGCCTGTGCAGCAGCTGCAGCGGAGCCGTCATCCTCGACGGCAGTGTTGGTATCAGGTTCGTTGTGTTCAATGCGCATTGGCGTTTCCTCGCTGGCGGCGTGTCGGGTCAAACAGGGGTGATTGCCGGCGGCGTGATTGCAGCCGGGTCTGGCATTGCGGATGGATCAATGGGAGGTGGCGCACCATCGGCGCCAGGCATCAGCGCTGGGTCACCACCCATCGCCATCACTGCGGGATCAACCGGCGCTGGCGCCTGCGGAATGAAGCTGTATGGGTCGATGCCCGTGTCACCGGCGCGCTTCACGGTTTCTACGGCCAGCTGCTCAAGGCAGTTGGCAATGTCCAGCGGCGAAGCACCGCGCAGCTGTCCAATCTGGATAGCTGACTGCTGCAGCTGCGGCAGCAAGATGGACCACTGCTGCTGACGCAGCGCCGTCGCAGGCTTGCCAGACGAGCCGGCACGGATGTCGACCTGCACCATGCCGTCCAGTAGCTCGGGCTCGGGCATGTTCACCCACAAAGCCTCATCGCCAGCCATGCCAGCGGCTTCCTCGGGTGTCAGGCCGTTAGGCGAAATGGACAGCTCAGCGGTATAGAGGGCGAAGTCGGACAGCATCTCGTCCAGGCTGTCGCGGGCGTAGCCGATGCGCGACTCGGTGCCCTGCTGCTGGATGTCGGCTTCTGTGGCGGTCTTGGCAGTCTGGATGCTCGACGACAGGGCCTCCTGCACGCCCCAGATCATTTCCAGCTCTGCGCGGATGACCTGTGTGTCGTAGAGCGCCGGATCGATCTGGTTGTAGCTGATGGGGAACACCACCTGGTCGGGCCGATTGCCTTGCAGGTCCAAGCCCACCATCTCGTTCGATACGGCGGTTTCCAGCTTGGTGGCGTCCACCTGATCTAGCGCGCCGCGATCAAACCCGGTCTTCGGGATGGCGCGCCGCCGGTGCGTCTTGAAGTTGGTGCGAGTGCGGTTGTACTCATCCAGCAGCGAGCGCGAGCGATCAACCAGCGACTGCGGATGACGCGCACCATCGTTCCAGATCACCGCCCAGCTGAAGAACGGATAGAAGCGCGTGGTGCGCTGCTCCGGCTTGAACGGCTGGCGCAGGTAACGCGGGCACCCCTCGGCCAGCGTGATGACGTGGCCAGTCTCCTTGTTCCACAGCTCCCACACGCACACGCAGGCCTTGCTGGTATCGGTAGCGCCAGCCGGTCCCTTGGTAAAGGCGTCGGCCTGCTCGACCGGCGTGGACCCATTGAACCCAGCACCGTCGACCTGCCGACCTGGCACGCGGAAATAGGTGGTAGCCGAGCCAAGGAACTCTGCGGCATCCGGATAGGTGGCCTTGGCCTTCTCCATCGGCATGAACAGCCGCTGTGCAATCCACGGACTGTCCACGTAGTTCTGCAGGCAGGCGCATTCGGTTGCCACCTGGATATCGTCAGCCCGCACGAAGTCGATGCACAGGGCGTTGAAGATGATGCGCTGCGCCTCGTCCTCGGCCTGCTGTAGGCGCTGCTCCAGCTCGGCACGCTGGGCAGAGTCGTCGCCCACGATGCCCTCGGCCAGGCTGGTCTGCAGCTGGTTGATGGCGGCCAAGCTCGATTGCAGGCCGGAAATCTCCTGCTGCAGCGCAGGGTTGTTTCCGGTCTCGCGGTGCCAAGCACCCTTGATCCAGCCGATACCCACACTCAGGCCCGACCGCACAAGCGGATCAGCAGCTGCTTTGAGCTTGCCCTTCTTCCACAGCCGACCGATGACGATCTCAAGCGTGGTGGCGAAGGCCTTGGCGTCTTCTTTGATCCGCGCCGACACCGCCTCAGCCAGCTCAACGCTGGTTTCAGGGTCACGTGCGTACAGGAAGGTGGTCAAGATGCCGACGTAGGTGCCAGCAATCGGCACACGCACGTCGAAGACGTCGGCGTTGGCCTGCTCCTGGCAGTAGGTGCGGTCCTTGGCGTAGCCCTTGCGCGCTTCCTTGTCGAACTCGCGGGCTTCCTCGATGCGCTTCAGCCAGGACTTGACCGCCCCTTCCTCCTCCAGCGTGGCAGCGGCGCGGCGCTCGGCTTCCGCCTGCTCCAATTCGTCCGCTTCGATTGCCTGCACCAGCTGGTCGCCGGGACCGGTCATAGCATCTTCCTCTTTCGTTCCATTGCGTCGGCTGCGACGTCGCTGTATTCAAGCCATTCGCGGCTATGAGGCGTGATCACCCGAGGCCGTTCAACGGAGGTTGGAGCGCGCGCACTGGCCACGGCCGGGAAGCGGCTATGGATGAAGTAGCCCAATGCGTCGGGCTGATGGTCAAAGCCAGTGGTCTTGTCCGGCATGCCATTGGCATCGAACGCCTGCTTCTCCAGCGCCTCGGTCAGCTTGGGGCAGCCCAGCGGATTCACCCGCAGGCGTCTGGTGCCCTTGGCGTTGCACAGCATCGCGTTGACGCTGACCACCCGGGCGCGGATGCGGGGATTGGACGGAGGCACCCGGACAACGAAGCCGGCGGCGCGGAGCAGACCCAGATCCGACACGCTGGCGTTGTTGGTGTGCGCACTCTCGCCGCTGGCATCTGGGTAGACGGCAATCTGCCGATCCCCGAACCGCTCCCGCAGCGCAACGATCATCGCGGGCGTATCGCGGATACCGGTGAACTCTTCCAGGGCGAACGGTTGTCCTGCCCGGATCACGCAGGCAATGGCGGTCATGTTCATCACGTTGAAGTCCATGCCCACGTGGAGCCGGTCTTCGTCGTTGATGGTGGCAAGCGTGCCGTTGAGCTTCCTGTCATAGGCCGGGTACACCGAACCGCTGGTCAGATTGACGAACAGGCCGTTGATGTAGGCCTTCACCAGCTGCGGCGGGTACGTCTCGAACAGGGACTCGATGTAGTCGTCAGGCAGGAACGCTTCGTTGTCGTACGTGCTGGCATGGACCTTGCCGTACAGAGCCGCTTTCTTCGGGTCCTGTCCGGGGATCTGTTCGAACTGCTCGTAGACGAAGTTGAAGCCCTCGGGCGTCGTGGTGACATCGATGCCGTTCTGCAGGCCGTCGGCCTTCACGCGCAGGCGGGCGATGATCTTGCGCCAGGCCTCGTGGGCCTTCTGCTTCTTCAGCGTGTCGATCTCGTCGACCAGCGCCTTGCCGACCTTGAAGCCCACGATGCTGGCCGGCTTGTCCATCGACCGGCAGATCACCGTGCCGCGGTACTGCCTGCCGGCGTACAGGTGCGCTTCCTTGTTCGACTGGTTGATCTGGGCGCGCAGCCCCCAATCGAAGGCCACCTCCTCGATCGTCGGATAGAAGATGTCGCGGATCTGCGGGTAACTAGGTGCGAAGTAGCCGGCCGGGATGCGGGGGAACTCCCAGGCGTGGCGGCACAGTGAGCCGCAGCCCACCCAGGTCTTGCCCGAGCCAAAGCCACCGACGAACGCCCGGAACTTGTGCGGCAGCTGGATGAACGCCGCCTGCGGTTCGTTAAGGGTTGGCACGTTTGCGGCCGCTCACTACGCGCACTTCCACGGCTGCAGGCACCGGCGTGCTGTCGTCCACCTTCTCGCCATCGTCCAGCCCGGCCAGCTTTGCCTTGCCCATGGTTGCCTGCACCATTGCGGCGCCCTGCTCCTTCTTCCTGGCCACTTGGCGAGCCTCTTCCAGCTCTGCCACAAGACTGGCAATCGTCACCCCATGAGCAGCCAGTGCCACCCCACGGAGCTCATCAAGCCTTGCGGCGATCTTGGGGTTATCCAGTAGTTCTTTGGCCGAGCGGTTGATCGTCTCGGGCTTGGCCTTCTCAGCGCTGTAGCACTGGCGGTAGGCCTCGCTGGCGTTGCCGCTTTCGAGGTACCGCTGGCAGAAGGCCTCCTGCTTGGGGGTGAGTCCCGCCATGGGATCAACCCCCTGCAACAGCGAATCGCCGATTCCCGGAAGGCATGGCGTCACCAGGGCTCATGGTCCCTGGCCGGCCGCACGCGGCCCCCTCCGTGTCGGCTGCGGGCTGTTGTCGACACCTGCCCGCTGGTCGTGCCGGAACTACCCATAGCGCCCCGGCCGGCGCTCCTGTGATCGGTTCGATGGTGTTGGGCGTCTGGCGGTCGCTCATGCCGCCATTACGCGGCAATGGCCATCTCATGCAACGGAGGGAACGCCAGCTCCAACTGCACCGGCTTTGGCTCACCAGCTGCAGGCGGCTCATCGACCAGCGCCCCGGCCGGCAGGTGGAACCGGATGTCATCAGCCAGCGCATCGAGGTCAGGGACTGTGGCATTGCCGCCGCCCATCGGCAGCTCGGCGTAGATGCCCATCACGATCCCGTAGTGCTCGGCAAAAAACTTGTCCGTCCTGGCCTCGCCAGCCATCAGCAGGAAGACATCGCCCTCGGCGTCGATGGCCACCATCGTCCCAGCGCCGCGGGCGTACAGCGTCTGGCGGATCCGCTTCTGCAACTTGCCGGCCAACACCTGCAGCGTGACGCAGTCAGCCAGGCAGAACGCCGGCTTGATGCGGCGCTCCACTTGCCGGCGTGGCGTTGGATCTCGGTTGCTGTCGTGGTTCGACGTGGCCATAGCTCCTCCTGCCCTACCCGTCTCGCAGCTCGTCCAGGACTTCGGTGTCCAGACGGAACGCCGGCAGCCGACCGTCCGAGTCGCAGCTGCCCTGCCGGTCCTGGTTGCGAGCGCAGTGGAACGTCCCGTCCGTCAGCTCCCGGAACTGGCACACCGAGCACCGGCCCAGGCGGCGCACCCGGGCCTTGTAGCGCTTCCACATGCGGTCAGTGCTCAAGCGGCAACCCCACTGGCCAGGCGCTGGTCGCCGTACAGCGCAATCAGCAACGCATCGGCGCGGCCGTTGTCCTTTTTGCGGGTCAGCATGTGGGCGGCCTCGGGGAACCTTTGCAGGCACAGCTGGCGCGCGGCGTCCTTTTCCTTGCCGATCAGGGCGAACTGGCGCTTCCACACTGCCGGAATGGCGCGGGTGTACGGGATGCCCAGCACGTCCAGGGTGAAGCGGATGCCACCGCTGGTCTCGCCGAACCGGAACGCGCTGGTACCGCCGTCACCGGGCATGGCACCAACCTTCTCCACGCAGGCGGACGCGTAGGCCCCGGGGTGCGCGGCGCGCTGCTCGCGGATGAAGATGGCCAGGGCGCGGGCGTCGATCTCGCCCCAGCCGTCCACACGGCGGGTCGGCATGTCGATCATTGGGCCGGCCTCGCCGTCGATCAGGGTCACGATGGCACCGGTCAGGCCCGGGTCGATGCCGAAAGTCAGGCGGCTCGCCATATTGTCTTCTCCTTGTGCTGCTCCAGCAGCGTGTTCTGCAGGTCCAGCAGGTAGTCGTCTTGGCCTATCTCCTGCCGGAACCGGCGTGGCTGGCGGGCGTAAGAGGGGCCGAACATGGCCTCGCACTGGACGGCGTTCCAGTTGCCGAACGGCTCGCCGCGGTGCGACCAGGGATTCAGACCGATGGTGAAGTCGTGGCCACGCCGCTTCTGGCCATGCTTGCCGCCGACGGTCAGGTGGTGGACCTCACACGGCACGTAGCCCAGCCCGAGGCTGTGCGCCACGATGCAGCCGATGTCGGTAATGGCGTCCATGCGCTTCTGCTCGGCGATGGTCGGGGTGGTGGTGGAGCGGCCGTGCTTCATGCAACCTCCCTTGGCCAGCACCAGCGCAGGATTCGCTTGCCGCCAGCCTTTTCTTGCCACCCGATGAGGTTCCACGCACCCGGCATCGATGCCCGAATGGCCATTTGGCGGAAGTAGCCCGGAGGGTCATACCGGCCACGGGTCACTTTTGGAATGTGGACCTTCACGCAACCCTCCGATTCGTCCCGGCCATCTCCCAGAACTCGGCGCGCACCGCGTCGAGCATCACGTGGCTGTAGCGCTTTCCAATGTGCTCGGTGATGCCGTCGAACAGGATCTGAAACCGGTCCTGTTCCATCTCATCGAATGACAGGCTCTCGGCCTGCATGACCATCAACCGGCCCAAGCCGGGAATGTCCATCTCCATTTCTTCGCAGCAGGTGCTGGACTCGCGCTGCAGGCGCTTCACCGCATCGTGGCTGCCCATCTGCTCCCAGCCTTCGACGTTGTCGACCATCAGCTGCCCGATCTTGTGGATCAGGCGGTGCTGCCATTCTTCGCGCGGCTGCTTCAGCTCGGCGCGCACCTCGCGGCCGGTGTGGAACTTGCGCTCCCGCAGCAAGCGGGCATCGACCTCGTTCGCCGGCACCAGGCAGCCGACCAGTTCACCGGTGGCAGGGTCCACGAGCTTGCGCACCATCAGGTACACCGGTCGCCGGGCGCGCTTGGCGCGGATCTTCTTTGCTGCTGGGGTGAGGGTCATGCGGCGTCCTCGAAGATGTCGGCCGCGCTGCGGTTGACGAACGAAGTGGAGCCGCCGTGCCAGGTCACCGGCACCTTGCCGATGTTGCCGTGACGGTTTTTCACCACGTTGATCTCAGCCGCTGAGCGTTCGGCCTGCGGGTTGGAGAGGTCGCGCCAGAGCATCATGATCTGATCGGCTTCCTTCTCGATCTCGGAGCTGTCGGCCAGATGCTTCATCTGCGGCCGTTCGCCGTCGGCATCACGACTGACCTGCGCCAGCACCACCACCGGGATACGCAGATCCCGCGCCAGGTTCTTCAGGCTTCGGGCGATGCTGCCCACCTGCTGGTGCTTCGGCGCGCGCGACATCGATGCGATCTCGATGCGCTGCAGGTAGTCGACGTAGAGGGCGCGGATGCCCAGCTGGTGCTTCCAGCGGCGAGCCTCGCGGATAACCTCGGTGATGTCGGGGGATGGGCGATCGAGGATCTGCACCGGCAGCGCCCCGTAACGTTCAGCGGCGTTCAGTAGCGCATCGACTTCATCGCCCCGGAACTTGCCGGCGCGAAGGCGGCCGACGTTGACCTGCGATCCTGCCGCGAGCCAGCGGAGGCCCACCTGGTCGGCAGGCTGCTCGCCCGAGATCAGCGCCACTGCCCCACCCTTCGCGCCAGCTGCTGCAGCACCGAGCAGGAACCCCGTCTTGCCCATTGCTGGGCGTGCGCCAACCACGATCAGGTCACTGTCATGGAACCCGCCAAGTGCTTCGTCCAGGTCGTGGATGCCGCTGGAAACGCCGATGAGCTTGCCGCCGTTGCGCTGCGCTTCCATCGCCTGGGCCACTGCCGCATCCAGCGCCGACTGCGCGGTGTGTTCGTAGCTGCGGTCTGACGTGTGCAGCGCCATCAGCCGCTGGATCGCGACATCCACCGAGTCCTCCTGCCGGGCCTGCGCACCGTCCTGCAGGTCGCGGGCGATGCTCAGCGCCTCGCGGTCGCGCCATGCGGACATCAGCACCGCTGCCTGGTAGGCGGGCTGGCTCGTCGGGTACAGGTCCCGGTCGATGCCGATGGCCATGGCCAACTCGCTCAGCCGGCGGCTGCCCATGCGGTCGGCCACTTCGGAGATCGTCACCGCATCCACGGGCTTGCCGCCGGCGTCCATGCTCCGCACCAGCTCCCACAGCTGGCCGTGCGCCTCGCTGCCGAAGTGCTGCGGCTGCAGCGCCATGTCGGCGATGCTCGAAGGCCGGCACATCGCCGTGTGCAGCACCTGCCGCTCGACCTGCTGGATCGCGGCGCGCTGGTTGGCTTCGATCGTCGTCATGCGCTCAGCCTCGGCAGGGTGCCCTTCTGCGACTCGGGCGCTGCTGCTGGCCGGGTTGGGGCTTGGTTCTGCGCACGGCTCAGCCAGGAGTTCACGAACCGCATTGCGCCGCTGCGGGTCTTGCGGTTCTTCGGGTTTGAAATGACCCAAGCCTTGAGGCTGCGCAGCTGCTGCAGGACGTTGATCGCCGGGTACAGGTCAGCAAACTCGCGAACCTGCGCCTCGGTGATCTCGAAGTCCTTGCCGTCGTTCAGGGCGAAGCTGACAGCAACGGGCGAAGCTGGCTCTGCTGGCAGCAGGTCATCGGCCGGAGGCGACGAAGTCGGCGCAGCGCAAGTGGTTTGGTTTGGGTTCTCTCTTGGTTGGGTTGGGTTGGGTTCTGTTTGGGTAACCGTTTGTGGAACGGTTTCCGAAACCGTTTCTGCAACCGTTTGGAGAACCGTTCGATAGTCGTTACCCAAGTGCCTGACGTACTTGAGAATTGCAGCAGCTACGCGGGCCTTTGATTCGCCCTTCGGCAGCGCTTCGAACTCGGCCATACGGGCAGATGCCACGTTGCCGTTCGCTACCCGATTCCACTTCAGGAAATTGGGCAGGAAAACAACCCCTTCGAAACGGTATGCGAAACCGTTCCGAAACAGTTCGGCAAACCCTTCCGAAACCCTTTCTTGCGACCAGCCAAGGTCCGCCATGACGTAGCCATCCGGGCAGCGGTAGCAGCCAAGGCCGTTCGAATGCGGGCCGGTCATCAGGTACGTAGCCAGCAACTTGCCAGCGTCCGTCCACTCTTGGGCATCCTGGCTCTGCCAGAACGCGCACTGGATCTGTCCGTACTCACGCATGGCGCACTCCCTTCGAACGATTGCAGCGACGGCAGGCAAGGACGAGATTGGTCGGCGATGAATTACCCCCATGGAACTCGGGGTGGACGTGATCCATCTCCAATCCTTCAAACCACACCCATGAAGGCGTGATCCAATGGATGTGTCCTGGCGCTCCGCAGTAGTGGCATGCAGCGGCAACCGTCTTCATTGGTGCACAGCCATTCGCCCTTGCGAGCGCTCGCCTCGACGCGGCTGGAACGCCCTTCTTCTTGTAATGCGCCCTATTGGCACTGCTGGTTCGAATCCTGGCCATCAGTCATTCCTCAGCAGGTCAGGCTGCGTAGTAGCCAAGCGCCGGACTTCCGCCCTGATCTGCTCGTCCGCACATCGCGACAGGTGCTCGGTCGTTTCCTCGGGCGTTAGCGGCTCGCCGGACTGCGCCAGACGCACGCACTCGGCCAGCCGGCTCACGTACTCGGCTCGGTTCTTCATTGGCGGACCTCATCAATTCGGCCAGGCGCTCGACCTCGCAGATGCCTTCCAGGGCGGCCTGCAGGTTGAGGAACTGGCGTAGGAGGTTGGAGCCGGTGGCGGCGCACAGAGGGCCGACCAGCTTGTCGGGGATCGGGCGTGCACCGTTCTGCATCCGCGACACGTAGGAGCGTGACTTGCCGATGCAGGCGGCGACGTAATCCAGCTTGTGGTGGCCGGCGCGGATCATCACTGCGAGCGCGTGGGCTGCCGATTCGATCTGCCGGACGATTTGGGAGGGGGCATCCTTCGGGGCGTGGTGCACGCCGAAGGCAAGCCTCAATTCCGTTTGGTTTCCAGTGGTTGCCATGTGTTGCCTATCGTTGCCAAGCCCCGTGGGGCGGAATAAAGGCCCAACCCCAAAGGATTGAGCCCATGCGTAAATCAGTTCAAAGAGCCGGAGCGAACGTCGTAACGCTTCAGCGGATGTGCGGCCGGATCTACGTGATCAGCCGCGTTGGTGATCGGGTGAAAGCGCGACTGGTCGAGCCGCGCAAACGGGAACGCCCCACCCTGCCTGGCGTTGTTGTGCCGTTCCCGGGAGGGCGTTGAGTGGCTGGGCCTGTAGATGCCCGTCAGCCGGTAAGCTGGGAGGTGCGACCCACTCAACAAACCAGAGACAGAAATGAGCGAAGACACGACACGGCGGTTGGAAGAGCTGGAGGAACTCGCACGCGAACAAATTGCCGAGATCGCATCGCTACAGTTCATGGTTCGGGCGCTCTTCATGGCGCTTCCGCCCGAGGGGCGAGTGACGGCCAAGGAGAGCTTCCGTTTGATGCTTGCCGATCATGTCGATCGGTTATCGGAGGGCGGGTTCGAGCTATCGGTTGCCCCCGATCCGTTGCGGGAGCTTCGAGAACGCGTTCTTCGAGCGGCGTCAGCCTACGAGCGCTTTTTCCAGGGCTAGCCATCTCAGGCCGCCTCCCCTTCGGGTGGTGGGGCGCGCCCGAATGCAGCGGGCAGCAATTCGGTTCTATTGACCCGGCCGCGAGTGGCGTCGTGGATCTTGTTGGCCAGCCGATAGCTCGGCTTCCGCTTGTTGAGGGCGATCTGGTACAGCGTGCCGACATGGCACCCTGCCTTTTCCGCCACGGTCGCCAGAACCGGACACTTCAGCGTCCCGGTCCCACCCTTGGAAATTGCGTAGTCGGTCAGGTTCATGCCGGGCAAGTTACCGTTTCGGTTACTCGCGGTCAATACCGTTTCGGTCATTTCCTGCCAGGGCTGCGCTTGTGACCATTACCGGTATGGACGCAACCACCGCTCGAACCGAAAACATGCGCCGCTTGGTCGCCGAGGCCGGCGGTCAATCAGAGTGGACACGCCTGTACGGCGGCACCCGCTGGCAGCCGTCGCAGGTCAGCCAGTGGATCTCCGAAACCAAGCCCAAAGGCATCGGCGGCAATCTGGCGCGCGATCTCGAAGCGGCGATGGGACTGGCAAATGGCGAACTCGATCGCCCGCCATCCACTGAGTCTCACGCTGTGGGAATCGATATCCCTACTCTGCGCTCCGCCCACCGACTTATGCAGATGGTGGCGGAGATACGCGGGGACGAGCCCGTTCCAGATATCAATGTGGCCTATTTGGCGATGGCATATGAGACTGTTGCCGCTGAAGCCGGATCTCTGGACGACAGCAACATCCTCGATTTCATGCGGGCCTTTGCGGCCCGGTTGGATAAGGCAAAGGGGGATGAGGATGGCTCTAAGCGAGGAAAGGCTGCAGGAACTGGCTAAGCGGATGGCGGCGGCAATGGGCCCCACATCTTCAACGCCCAGACGCCCTCAGCTTCAGTTGGTAAAGGACACTCCACCCAGTCCTCGTATGGACGACATCACCCGCGAATCGCACTGCAGGATGATTAGGCACATCCGCCGTCGCTGGGGGCACTACATGCAGCGAATCATTGACCACGCATGCTTTGGCCTTACAGGCATCGATCAGCTCGATGACGATTCACTGGTGCAGCTGCACATGGACCTGGAGCGCGCCGAGCAATGCATGCTTGAAGGCATCAGCCTCGAAGACGCCGGACTGCTTCGCACCCGTTACGCCTGAACCATCAAAGCCCCGCTGGACGGGGCTTTTTTGTGCCCGCTGCTGCTCCGCACAATCGAAAGTCAAAATAATTACCGTTTTGGTATTGACGATAGATAACCGTTTCGGTAACTTGCACCCGTCGGCCCACCCGGGCCATCCACGGGGCAAGAGACATGGCTTTCCAGCTCTCCAGCGACCGCCAGCACTCAGCGGCTCGCCAGTACGACCACCAGGAAGACCCGGCGATCACCCGCCGCGAGGCTGCAGAAGCCATCCAGACCGCCAAGGCTCCGCTGCTCGCCAGCCCTGCCCTGTTCTCGGAGCTGCTGGGCGACCTGACCACCTCTGATCACGAAGCCATGGCCGAGGCGCTGGATTCCGGCGACGCCATCGAGTTCGCCCGGCTTTTCACCGAGGCCCGCGAGAACTTCGCTGATGCGCTGATCGACGAGCGCTTGGATGACCAGCCGTGGCTGTCGCGCGGTGCTGCTGCCGAGCAGCTGGCGAGGATCTACGCATGACCGCCCACAAGCACACGCCGGGACCGTGGCAAGTCGCCGAGAAGTTCAACTGCGTTGATGTTCGCGGAGTTGATGGGCCTTACATCGCCAATTGCAACCAGTCGGTAGCAATCGACTGGCGTACGAAAGAGGCCAACGCCCGCCTGATCGCGGCCGCGCCGGACCTGTACGACGCCGTGGCTGCTGTCATCGGCGCAACTCGCGCCTACCTGCCACCCGGCGGCATCACCAAGGAGGAGTTCATCAGCCGCGTGATCGCGGCGACGGACAACGCCCGCATGGCGGAGATCATGAAATGAGCGTGAAAGTAACCCCAGAGGTCCGGACCGTGATCTGCGACTGTTGCCAGCGCGCCATCGGCGACAAGGGCGTAAGCCGCAGGCAGAGCGGAGGACTTCACATAAGGCGCGATGCATTGGACATGCATGGCTGTGCATGCGCCAGCGCGGACGTGAAGTTGGACCTGTGTGACGACTGCCTCAGCAGCGTCTCCAAGGCGATCAACGCGGCCTGTATTGACGTTCGCGCCGCCATCTCCAAGGCAACCGGGGGTGCGGCATGACCATGCGCCGCTTCAATGCCTGGCTGCACTGCTTCGCCAAGTCGCGGGAATACAGCGCCCTGCTCTACATGGGCTGGCTGATCGTCGCTGCAGCTGCAGTGCTGTTCGTTCCGCTGCGTCTTCTGGTGATCGCGGAGGGCCTGTGCTGATGGACGCAATGGTCATTGTCCGTGCCGTCCTGGCCAATAACCGCAAGTGGCCCGACGAGCTGACTAGCGGAGTGATGTTCTTCGAAGGCCAGCGAATCACCTACACCGAGTTTATGGAGGTTGCTCGCCAATGACTCCGCATATCCCAACCGCCGCCGACATAGCAGTAGTGGTGTTCCCGCCCATCAAGGCACCTGACCCGCTGGACTCGCTCGAAGCTTCCGAAGGCGTGTGCGCGCAGGACGGTGACGAATGATCCGCCTCGCCGTCTACGCCGCCCTGCTGGTGGTCTTCGCCGACATGCTGCGCAAGGCCTTGATGGTGCGCGCCGACTCGTTCGTGCTGCCGCTGTTGGCCATTTGCATCTGGCTGCTGGTGCTGATCGTCCGCCGCTGGCGGCACCTGCGCCGCCGGCTAGACCGCAACCGAACCGACTTCGTCCGCCCGCGCACCTTCCCAGCCCAGCGCAAGCGCGACACCCGCTGATTCCCCGCTGGCCAGGCCGGCATACCAACGAGGCAATACCCATGTTTGGACTCGAACAACACGAAGCCGTGCTCTCGAACCTCAACTTGAGGAAAGAGAAGCATGGTGAGGACAAGGTGCCGGCGGCGGACATGACGTTCGCTGTGCAGGCGCAGAACCTGATTCTGGACACCATCGACCCGGCCATTCGTCCCGCTTTCTTCCGCAAGGCCAAGAAGGGCGAGCAGCAGAACCTGCCGATCGACGGCAACGACCTGGTCGCACTCAATCTGCCGATGCTGGCCAAGCAGAAGATCGACCTGAAGATCGGCGGCTACGAGCTGCGCATTGATTCGTTGCTGGGCCACATCGAGCCGCTGTTCTTTGCCGACTGCAAGCTCAAGTCGCTGACGTGGGAAGCCATCGAGGGCGGCAGCGTAGCCATCGCGCTGACCGTGCAGTCCACGCTGGAAGACGAAGATGCCGCGCCGCTGCTGGCTGCATGGAGCCGCGGCGAAGTGACCGTGACCTTGGTGCCGCCGAAGCCCATCGAAGCGCAGAAAGACCTGGCCGACGCGGCCTGATTCCAGAATCCGCCCGCCCATCCCCTCGGGCGGTACCGCGGCAACTGGCCTCCCCTCCACGCGCCGCTGACAGCCCGGAAAGACGGGCACCTATTCCCATAACGCCGGCCGCGCCGGCTGGAGCCGACATGAGCATCATCCGAGGCATCACCGAGCTGCATCCCAACGATCTGCAATTCGTGGTCACCCGCATCCCCAAGGACATCCGATCGCTGTTGAAGGATGCCAACGTCTGCATCGGCGGTGGTTTTATTCGCGAGACCATCGCTGGCCAGAAGCCCAATGACGTTGATCTGTTCGGCGGCAGTGTCGAAACGCTGAAGTTGGCGGCAAAGCTGCTCAATGAGAAGCGGGAAGGCCGCCTCATTGAAACCGACAACGCCCTGACCCTGGTCACAGCCAACCGCATGCCTGTCCAGTTCATCACGCGCTGGCTGTTCGTTGATCCGCGCGAGGTCATCGCGTCGTTCGACTTCACCGTGTGCCAGGCCGTCGTGTGGTTCGACCAGCTCACCGAAAAGTGGATGTCTGCCATCGGTGACAACTTCTATCGCGATCTGGCAGCTCGTCGCCTGCAGTACACACATCCGCAGCGCAATGAAGATGCCGGCGGTTCCCTGCTGCGGGTCCGAAAGTTTCTCGCACGTGGCTACTCCATTCAGGCACAGAGCTTTGCTGGCGTCGTAGCGCGCTTGGCGCTTGCGGTCGAATGGGACAAGGTCCATGGCGACGAAATTCAAGCTACGCGCGTAATGACCGGCCTCCTGCGCGAAGTGGACCCCCTTCTGGTTGTAGATGGTGTGGATGTCGTGGACGAGCATGAGGTGCTGGAATGAGCGCCCTGCCTGCCGTTACTAACCCGCCGCGCCAGCAGTTCGACCTCAGCCCGCAGACCTTCGAGCAAGCGCTGACCTTTTGCGACTACCTCGCCAATAGCGACTTGGTCCCGAAGGACTTCAAGAACAAGCCTGAGAACTGCTTGATCGCGATCCAGTGGGGCGCGGAGCTGGGCTTGAAGCCGCTGCAGGCGCTGCAGAACCTGGCAATCATCAACGGCCGGCCGGCACTGTGGGGCGACGCTGTCATTGCCTTGGTGCGCAGCTCGCCGCTGTGCGAGTCCATCACCGAATCCGACGACGGCAAGACCGCCACCTGCAAGGTGAAGCGCCGCGGCGAGGAGGAGGAAATCCGCACCTTCAGCATGGACGACGCGAGGGCTGCCGGTTTGGCCGGCAAGCAAGGCCCGTGGACGCAGTACCCGAAGCGCATGCGCCAGATGCGCGCGCGCGCCTTCGCCCTGCGCGACGTGTTCCCCGACGTGCTGCGCGGCATGCCGATCGCTGAAGAGATCATGGATATCCCGGCATCGGAGCCGCACCGCACGACGGCCACGGTCGTCTCCAGCGAGCCGGCCCTGTACTCGGCCGACAAGTTCGCAGAGAACCTGCCGAACTGGCGCGGCGTGATTCAGTCGGGAAGCAAGAGCGCCGACGACCTGATTGCCATGGTCGAAGCGAAGGCTAAGGCCCGCATGACCGACGAACAGCGCAAGCAGCTGCGCCAGTGCGAAGCGGTCGACGTAGCCGAAGAAGTGGCCGAGCAGCAACCCGCTGCAACTGAGCCGACCAACACCGAAACCGACAACGGCCCCATCGACTGGGACAACGAGGAAGACCGCGCATGAAGATCGTCAACCTGATTCAGGGAACCGCCGAATGGCACGCCCACCGCGCCCAGCACCACAACGCCAGCGACGCACCGGCGATGATGGGCTGCAGCCCGTACAAGACCCGCGCGCAGCTGGTGCGCGAAGTGGCCACCGGCGTTGCCCAGGATGTGGACGCCGCCACGCAGCGCCGCTTTGACAATGGCCACCGCTTCGAAGAACTGGCCCGGCCGCTGGCCGAAGAGATCATCGGCGCCGAGCTGTACCCGGTCACCGGTACCAACGGCAAGCTGTCGGCCAGCTTCGACGGCCTGACCATGGACGGCGAGATGGCGTTCGAGCACAAGACACTCAACGCCAACTTGTCGGAGCTGGTCTGGCTGGATGACGGCTCGCACCTGCCACTGCAGTACCAAGTGCAGATGGAGCAGCAGCTGGCAGTAAGCGACGCGAAGCGCGTGCTTTTCATGGCGTCGAAGTGGAACGGCGAAGAGCTGGTCGAAGAACGCCACTGCTGGTACGTCAGCAACGCAGAGCTTCGCGCGAAGATCGTCGCCGGCTGGGAGCAGTTCGAGGCGGACGTGGCTTCCTATGAGCCGGAGCCGGCCAAGGTCGAGCCGGTAGCCGCCCCCATCGCCGGCTTCGGCGCGCTGACGATTCGCGTCGAGGGCCGCGTGCTGACCTCCAACATGGACGCGTTCAAGGCCAACGCCGAGGCGTTCCTGGCCCAGCTGCCCCGCGCCGACCAGTTGCAGACCGATCAGGACTTCGTGGACGCCGAGGCCGCGGCGAAGGCATGCAGCGAGGCCGAGGCCCGCATCAAGGCCGCCACGGAATCCACCTTGGGCGAGATGGTCGACATCGATGCCCTGCTCCGCACCGCCAGCTCGGTCAGCGAAGCGATCCGTCAGGCGCGGCTGGTGCTGGAAAAGGCGGTCAAGGTCGAGAAGGAGAACCGTCGCGCGCAAATCGTCGCCGATGGCGCCAAGGCGGTGCGGGTCCACTTCGACAACATCAACGCGTCCCTGGGCGAGCACCGCATCCAGTCGCCGCAGTCGCTGCAGCTGGACATGGCCGCCGTCATCAAGGGCAAGAAGTCGATCAGCAGCATGCAGGATGCCGTCGCAGGCGCGGTGGCAACCTGCAAGATCGAGGCAAGCCAGGCCGCCGACCGCATCCGCGCCAACATCGCCATTCTGGAAGGACATGCCGAGCACGCCACCCTGTTTGCCGACCGCGTGCAGTTGTGCGCCAGTAAGGCGCCGGAAGACCTGCGCAACCTGGTTGCCGCCCGGATCGCTGAGCACCAGAAGGCCGAGCAGAAGCGCCTGGAAGATGAGCGGGAGAAGATCCGCAAGGAAGAGGAAGAGAAGGCCCGCCAGCGCATTGCCGACGAAGCTGCCGCTGTGGCGAAGGAGCCGGAGACCGCGCCGGTGCCAGTTGAGACTGCTCAGCCTGTGCAGCAGCCCGCCCAAGCTACGCGACCGGTGGCCAGCCGCCCCGCCCCGGCGACCTCGGCCGCGCCACGCGAAGTGGTCAAGATCAAGCTGGGCGACATCAACGCGCGAATCGCTCCCCTGTCGATCAGTGCCGATGGCCTCGCTGAGCTTGGGTTCAAGCCTGTGAACACCACTGGTTCCGCGAAGCTGTACGACCAGGCTCAGTTCCCGGCGATGTGCGAGGCGCTGATCAGTGCTTTGCGCGATGCCTCCGAACAGTATCCGCTAGCCGCCTGACCATGGAGCGCGCCACCTACCGCACCGCCGGCATGCTCGCCAAGCTGCGCCGACCGCAGCCCGCGCACCTTACCGCTCGGGACATGCTGCGCCGACACCTGCACGACGCGGGCCGCAATCTCGACTCGCTAGCTACTGCATGGAACTGCAGGCGGTTCAGCGTGTGGCGCATCTTCCAGCGCACCGAGCGGCCGCTGCAGCCGCATCACGTCGAGGGCGCGATCACCGCCCTGCGCCTGGACGAGTTCGACGCAAACGAGCTGCGCCTGCGAGCTGCGCGCGAGGCCGGCTGGGCAATCGACCCGAAATTTCTGATGGAGCAGAGCAATGGCTGACCGCAACCGATTCACCCGCCGCGCCCCGAAGCGCAACGAGGGACTGAGCTGGGGCCGCTTCCCGACTGACGACGGCTCGGCCGTGGTCTACCGCATCTTCCGCCGCGAGCTGAGCGGAAAGCTGCACATGGAGGCCCGCACGTTCTTCACCGGTACCGAGCCGGCATTCATCGCCCGCGTCCTGCGCAGCTTGAAGCGCGAACTGCGCGACCGCGTGGACGAGATCGACCTGGAAGCTATGGAGGAGCAAGCAGCATGAGCAACGACAACAAGCCCGCCGCAGCGCAGGAGGCGGTGGCGCTCTACTACGTCGCCAACGTCGAGCAGGGCGGCGACTTCAACTACATCCCCATCTCGATGTTCGACCAGCCGGCCATCTTCGCCACCGAGGAAAAGGCCAAGGCGTTCTGCGACTTTGCCAATGGCGCAGGCAGCAAGCACGAGGTCCGCACGTTCGCCGCCCCCGTCGCCGCAGCGCCGGTTGTGACTGCTGACGAACGCGAGTGGCTGCAATACGCCATTGACCATATGCGCGACGATAGCGAGCCCGAGGACGTGACCTGCGCCAACGTTCTTGAGGCCATGCTGGAACGCATGGACAGCGACGACCGCAACCCTATTGCCGATCTGGTTTCGGGCATGTCGGTCAGCGTTGATGTTGATCGCCTTTTCGACACCGATGGCCGCCGGCTGTTCGGAACCGTCACCGAGGCTATGTGGGACCGCGACGACAAGCATGGCCTGACGCTGCTGGTGCAGGATGCGGAGCCGAATTGGGATGCAAGCACCCCCGCAGCGCCGGGGATCGACCTGACGCCATTCCGGCTGCTGGTGGAGGGCTGCGAAGCCGAGTACACCAGCGATGTCACGGAACGCATGGAGCCGGATGACAGCAAAGTGAGCGTGCCTGAGTATTTGTGCAGCATCACGTTCGGCATGATCCGCAATGCCCGCAAGGCGCTCGACGCCAGCCCCAAGGGCGGCAGCCGTGGTCGCTACTTCTGTGATGGCCCGGAAGGTCACTTCTTCTGCGATGACCTGAAACTGGCGCGCGACCTGGTCAACGGATACGACAAGGACGACGACTGGACAATCACTGATTTGCAGGCCACCAGCGCCGAGGTGAAGTCATGATCCCCGACAACGAAATCGTGCGCGGCATTCTCGGTCGCATGTGCTTCGAGTGCATCACCATTGCCAATCTGCTGCGCAAGCGCGGTGATGCGATCAAGACTCGGGCCGAAGACGAGCAGGCCGCAGTGATCCTGTTCCTGCTGAACCACTACCTGGCTACGCCGGATCAGTACCCGCAGTGCGCCGAGGCCGAACTCAAGGCCATCTACGAGCAGCCCACCAGCCACGGCGCAGGGGTGTCGTGATGGAGTACGTGCTCATCCTGACCATGACCATGTTCGGCGGTCAGTACAACGCGCTTTCGAGTTCGCAGGCGGTTGACCACATTCCCGGGTTTGCCAGTGAGGCCGAATGTAAGGCTGCTGGTGATGCATGGCTTCGCCAGCAGCGGGCAATCACCACATCGATGCAACGCAAGCATGCAACCGCGCTTTGTGTTCGGAGGACTCGCAATGGATGACCAGCAGCGCGCCAGGGAGTTGCTGGCGAAGGAGGTCCGAAAGGACTCGGACACGCTCGCAACTTTGATCGAGTACCGGCAACTTGCAACAGTAAAGACGGACGATGCTATCCGCGCCATCACCGCCGCCCTGCGCGCCGCGCCGGAGTGGCAGCCCATCGAGACTGCGCCGGAAGGCAGGCTGGTGGTCGTCGGCTGGCTGGATGCCGAAGACTCGAACTACCCGGAGAACTACGAGTTCGACTATCTGGAGGATGGACTCTGGGCGAAGCACGAAGATTGCGTCCAGCATGCCCAGGCAGTAGCGCCACCCGGCAGCCAGATGCCGAAGGAGCAGCCGCCGTACCAGTGGTGGTTGGACCTGCCTGCGTTCCCCGCCGCCCGCCCGCAGGGGGTGAAGTATGGCCGTCGTTGATGCCGAGTTCCGCAAGTGGATCGCGGATTTCAAGATGGCGAATCCGGCTGTAGCGAACGCCAAGGCGATTCTCGACACCGCGCAGTACGCATTCGCAGCAGGTCGAGCAGCACAGCGTGAGCATGACCGAGAGAGAGCGGACAGCCAGCAGGAGGCGAGCGATGCGTGACTACGACGGAGTGGCATTCACTGGCCAAGCGGCACCAACGAAGAAGCACTTCTCGGCATTGCCGACAGCCGAGGTGCGCATCGCTCAGGCAGACGATGGTCGCTGGATGTGGGCCGTCTCATTCCACAGCAGCAACTGGGGATTTGGCTACGCGCCACTAGCCAAGTGGGGCAACTTCGCCCGCTCTCGCGCAGATGCACTGGCCGCCGGCATCGATGAATTGCTTGCGGCACTACGCGACAGGAAGCGCGACAAGGCACCTTCGGCAGTCATCGCATGGCTTGAGTCGCTGCAGATCCAAACGAAGCCAGCCCTGCCCGCCCAGCTGGAACTGTTCGCATGACCACCAATCGCAACAAGAGTGCCCGCGCGGCGCTGGAAGGAGGTGCATCGTGAAACTGATGCTGGCCCATAAGTGGGCGGAAGAATACTTCGATGAGGACAGCCGGCCTGATGCCCAGCTGCTGGGGCGGTGGTGTCGCAATGGGAAGATCCCCGCAACCAAGGTCGTCGGCCTGTGGTACGTCGATGAGCATGCATGGCTGGCTGGTGGCGACGACCTGGTCGCCAGCGTCTTGGCGGCGGCGTAACTTGCCATGATGGGACGAGCACGCAAACCGAGCCGCCGCGACTGGCCGGCCAACCTCTACGCTCACCGCGACGGGTTCAAATACCGCCATCCAATTACGCGGAAAGAGCATTCCATGGGCAAGGACAAGGCCAAGGCCTTCGCCGCGGCCAAGAAGCTCAATGCGCTGCTGATGCCGGGCAACGACCTGGTGGCAAGTGTGCTGACCCCTGGCGAGACGGTGGCCGACGCGATCAAGGTATTCCGCAAGGACGACATTCCTGGACGGAAGTGGGCGCCCAAGACGGCCGAGGTGTACGAAAGCGTCATCCGCCGCATAGACGCCGGGCTGGGCACCACCCCGGTTGCCGAGGTGACGGTAAAGGCCTGCGCCACCTTCATTCGCGAGGTGACCGAATCGGAACGAGCACGGCAGCAGTTCCGCCTGGTGCTGGGCTGGATTCTGGCTTGCGCGGTGGAAGAAGGCTGGATCGACACCAACCCGGCTCTGGCCACCCGGAAGTTCTCCCACAGTCGCAAGCGCGAGCGTCTGTCGATCGACGTCTACCGCGCAATCTGGGATGCCGCGCCACAGTGGGTGCGCAACGCTATGGACCTGTCACTGCTGACGCTGCTGCGCCGCGAGGACGTGGTTTCAGCCCGCTTCGCTGACCTGCGCGATGGCGCGCTCTGGGTGGTTCCGTCGAAAACCGAGGGCTCCACAAACGTCCGCCTGCAGATCGCTGCGACCGGCCCCCTGGGCGACCTGCTGGCGCGCTGCCGCGATGCCGTGGTTTCGCCCTACCTGATCCATCGGCTGCCTGAGAAAGCGCGTCCCAGCAACATGCGAGCCAAGGACCGGGACCACCATACCCAGGTGCTGCCGGAGCAGCTGTCGCGGGCGTTCGCCACGGCGCGCGATGCAGCCGGCGTCGACATGGACAACCCGCCCACGTTCCACGAAATCCGCAGTCTGGGCGGCGCGCTACTGAAGGAAGCTGGCTGGACGAACGAGCAGATCCAGGCGCTGATGGGCCACAGCAATGTGGCGATGACCGAGCACTATCTCGGTGGCCACGAAGCGCCGTGGCAAGCCGTCAGCACCGGCATTTCATTGCCTCGGTAGTGGACGAATAGTGGACACTTAGTGACCACAACGAAAAAGGGCTCACGACGAATGCCGTAAGCCCTTGTTCTTGAATCAGTAATTGGTCGGGACGGCCGGATTTGAACCGACGACCCTCTGCCCCCCAGGCAGATGCGCTACCAGGCTGCGCTACGCCCCGATCGTTACTGCTTTCGCCTTGCGGCGAGCCGGTGATTATACCGG